>Ga0075125_10000454_pt1 | contig 18632 bp, 16 predicted proteins | sample AntAceMetag02UKN_FD_69810 | JGI IMG/M metagenome (GOLD analysis project Ga0075125, IMG submission 69810) | Saline lake microbial communities from Ace Lake, Antarctica - Antarctic Ace Lake Metagenome 02UKN | ecosystem: Environmental > Aquatic > Non-marine Saline and Alkaline > Saline | place... | reverse complement strand
CATCTAGAGTCAGACCAACTGACATAACATTACAGGTGCCAAACAGTGATAAATTCAGAAAATTAACTGGATGGAAACCTGTTAAGACAACCATTGATATCTGTAATGATTTACTTAATTATTGGAGGGAAATGTTATGATATTATTAAGCGAATTTGAACCTTTGTAATAAAAAACTAAATGAGTAAAATACAGCAAATATCGGCAAAAAGATGTGGCACTAGTTTGTTGCAAAACATTATAGAGCACATGGGTATAGTGGTTGCCAAATCACATGTAATAATACCTGCCAAAGGTTTTGTAGTATCAGCAATCAGAGACCCTAGAAACAATGCAATATCAATCAATCGTTTTTCTCTACTGCGAAAAAAATCACTATCATATGATTTAACAACCGAAGAAGGTGTTATCAAATTAAGTAAAAATGTTTTTTTGAAAAACAATTTAAATGTTATGAAAAAAACCTATAAACTATTTCATAATAAGCCAAATGCACATGTTTTTAGATATGAAGATTTTTATAATAATTATGAGCACGTTATTAGAATTATCGGTACAAAATTGAGCATACCTGTTGACGAAGAGTTAATTCAAACAATCAATACAAGTCTAATGTTTGATAAAATGAAATCTGAATCCGATAAAAGTAATTCAGTTAAATCTAAATTTGTTTCAAAAAAATATAGAATTCATGGACAACATATTGGTGACGACGTTAGTCCAGGCCAATGGAAAAGAAAAGTTCCAAAAGAATTGCATGAATTATATGATAACTCATTTAAATCGTATTGTGAATTTTTAAACTATTGAAGTATGATACTAATTTGCTACGGGACTAGACCCGAATACATAAAAATTCTCCCCCTTATCAAAGAGATGAGGAAAAGACAAATGAGGTTCAAAACTTTATTTACTGGTCAGCACAAAGATATTGTTCCTGGTGGGGCAGATTTTAATATGGAAATGAAAAACCTTAGCAATAACAGATTAGACTCCGTCATGAAAAACTGTCTGTCAATCCCTGAGGAATGCTTTGAGAGTGTTGAATATGTTCTGGTACAAGGGGATACCACGTCGGTAGTTGGCCTGGCTATGGCTGCAATGCACAGACAAATCAAGGTGATTCACTTGGAGGCTGGACTTAGAACTTATAATAAGAAGAATCCATACCCAGAGGAGACAAACAGGAGAATGGTATCATCAATTGCTGATATTCACTTGTGTCCAACAGTTTTAAATAAAGAGAATTTGAAAAATGAAAAAGTGGAGGGTGATATATATATTGTAGGTAACACTGTGTTAGATAATTTGCTGGAATATAAAAAAGATTGTGAATATACAAATAAAGTTTTGGTCACAATGCATAGACGCGAAAATCATTGGAACATGCATAAATGGTTTGCGGAAATAAATCTACTTGCTAAAACACACCCTCATTTGGAGTTTATTATACCATTGCATCCAAATCCAAACGTGCAAAAACATAAACATTTGTTAGAAAATGTTAAAATTGTTAATCCTCTTTCTCACGATGAGCTTATTAAAATCTTAGTTAAATGTCGATTTGTAATAACGGATAGTGGAGGCCTGCAAGAAGAGTGCAGTTACTTCAATAAGAAGTGTCTAGTTTGCCGAAAAGTTACCGAGAGGCCAGAGTCAGTGGGCTCTACAAGTTTTATGGTAGAAGACCCTTTCGATTTAAGTATATTATTTAATATTTATATATATGATTATAAGACAGATACAGTTTCTCCATATGGGGATGGAAAAAGCGCAAAAAAGATTTGTGACATTTTTCAAGATAACTATTAGTAAGAAAAATTTGATTATATCAAAATAATTTCTTATTATTGCACTGTATGGAAAATTTTAAAGTATGAGATTCAAAGATTTAACATCTAAACAAATCTCCTATGCTAAAGAAGTCTACTATAATAAAGACTTATCTTGGGACGAGCGCATGGGGATTCTACAAAAACTTTTTGAAAAATGTGAGCGAACCACAAGAAAGTGGCTTATTACGCTTGGGATTGTCACCAATCAAAAGAAGGACTCTGAGGATTCGGAGCAATATGAGGAGGCGAAAAAAAAGACTCATGATAAAACTAAAAAAAGGTTTTTGATAACGTGGGCTCAAAACAACACGCCTGTACATAAACCGTTTTTTGATAATATGAAGGCGTATGCTGAATTTATTGATGCCGACATTCATGTTATCGCTGGTCGATATAAAAATCCAACATCTGTATTTTCTGATTACGCTCATGATTATTGGGTTGATGATGTACTTCCGTTTTTGGATGCAAATCGACATGATATTCATAAGTATGTGTCGGTAATGTCAGATGTGAAGATTCAACCAACAGCCGTTAACCCACTTAGCGGTTTAGAGGGAATGAGTGGAATTAATTCTTGCGTATTTGGTTCTCCCCGTGTCCACCTCAAGGTGATTGCGGCTATGGAGGGTCACAAGCCGAAGATAATGATGACAACTGGGTCTGTTACTAAGAAGAATTATACAGATTCTAAAGTAGGCAAAAAAGGTGAATTTCATCATACACTTGGATTTGTAATTGTAGAAATAAGTAGTGAAGACAAATTCTTTGCTCGTCAGGTAACTGCAAAGCAAAACGGGAGTTTCTGTGATTTAATATTCGAAGTTAAAGACGGAGATGTGGAAGAAATTGACAGAGTAGCTGCAGCTGTACTTGGAGATATTCATCTACATAACATAGACAAAGATGTTATTGATACAACTGTTGATTTTTTAGATAGAATAAAACCTAAACATACTATACTTCATGATTTATTTGATGGGTGGTCAATTAGTCACTGGCATACTAAAAATCCAATAAAACTTTATCAAAAACAATTAGATGGTTCCGATTCTTTAAAGAAGGAAATAAGTCAGATGGTTGATTGGCTAGAAGACATGAGAAGGTATAATCTTGTTATAGTTCGAAGTAATCATGATGATTTTGTTGATAGGTGGGTAGTTAATAGTGACTGGAAGAAAAATATTATAAATTCGGTTGAATATATGGAATATGCTAAAGTTCTGTTACAGGGCGAGGCTCCTAATGGAATTATCCCATATGTAATAAATAAGAATTTTAATGATATTAAAACTCTTAGTCGAACAGATAGTTACATTGTTAAAGGTTGGGAACTTGGAGCTCATGGAGACTATGGTCAAAATGGAAGTCGAGGCAGTATAGGACAATTTAGAAGGTTAAATACAAAGGTGGTTACAGCCCATTCGCACACTCCCGCTAGACAAGATGGTGCATTAACCGTTGGAACTACAACTAAGCTGAAAATGGATTATAATGAAGGAGGTCCTAGCACTTGGTTACATTCTCATGTAATCATTCATGAGAACGGAAAAGCTCAACATATAATTATTATTGGGGGGGAATTTACAACCTTGATATAAAATTTTTATAACTCAAAATAAAAAAGCCTTTACTTTCGTAGGGGCTTTTTTTATTTTATAAGAAATATTGAGTTATGAAAAAATTGCCAGAATTATTATATCGATTTCCAAGAGACCCTGATTTTACTGATGAAGAGTATTTAAAATGGTGGGATGACTTTGGGTTTCTAGATGTTAATGATGGTGCAAGACTGAAACAAGATGTGGCAAATGCTTTGACAATGGTTGCAAAAATAATTATTAAAGATACTGATGAAGATGGGGATTTAAAAGAGAATGTTAATGCTATAATTTTTGCAATGACCGTGAGAGTTTTTCGTAAACCAGAGGTATATGTGAAAATGGATGGAGAATACCACCTTTCAAAGCGTTATTATACAATACATGAAAATTTTAGATTTGATGAAGAAAAGGCGAAAAATTTTGTCAAATTTGCAAGTGACTGTTATGACTACTCTGCAATCTCAAAACATTTAAATAAAGTTGATTTAGAAGCTGAATATTGTGCTTTTTTAACAAACTTATATATAGCAGAACAAAACGAACTAAATAGACAATAAAATTATGAAAAAATTAGGAATTTCCATTGACGGAATACTTAGAGACTTTCACGGTCAATTTGATAAACAATACAAAAAAGTTTTTGTGCACAATCCAAACTTAGTTGGAATGACAAAAGACTTTCAGGTTAGTGAACTTTCAGAAGAACAATCTAGAGAATTAGCTGAAAAAATGGAGGATGCTATTAAGGAAAGAATTTCTTATCCAATAGACACTTTCAACATGCTAAATCATTATAAGTTTGAAGATTTGAAAATGTTTGAGAATGAAAATTCATTCAGTTCGGAGGGTGGACAGTTTGAAGAATTTCTAAAAGAGAACGAATTCAAGCTTGATGAAATTGTTTTAGAAGACAAAAATACAGATTTTACCCCAGAGGAGGCACTTGATTATTTTATGTATGACAAATATCCATTTCAAATATTTGGAGATGCTGATGTATTTAAAAGAGCTGGAGAGAAGTTTAATCAACTTCAAGCATATGGTCTTGAAAATAATCTTTTCGAAACAGTGTTACTAACAAATCTTAAAGGTCAAGCTATATCTGCAACTTATTTCTTTTTACATAAAGCTGGTTGTAGAGCTAGGAATATAAAAGTTGTTAACGAAAACGTTGACAAATGGAAAGAGTGTGATGTACTTATAGATGTTGACCCAGAAGTTTTGCAAAATAAACCAGACGGGAAAACTATAATAAAAATCAATAGAGATTATAATAAATGGGACAAAGTAGATTATAGCTATGACGAGCTATTTGATGTAGTCCAAGCGAGACAAATATTTGAAAAGTTATTTAAAAAATAGAAATAAGTATTTGTTTTAAAGTTTTTTGATTCTATATTTAAAAAAAATGTAAAAAATGAAAGAAGATGTTCAAAAATCAGTAGAAGAGGTTGACGCTAAAGCGGCAGCTGAGGCTGTAAAAAAAGAAATTGAAAAATCATTAACCGTGGATGTTGATGCCGAGGCAATACAACATAATGAGATGATTGATGGCATTATAGGGAAAATAAAAGAAAATCAATTTAAATTTTATTTTTTCGCCCCGAACATGAATACTCCTAGTGGAGGCGTTGCTGTTTTGTTAAAATTAGCAAGAATATTATCAGACCAAGGGATGAATACAATAATTCTTTATGAGCCAAAAATAAACCAGCAAGCTTCATATCAAAAATCTCAAGAAAAAAAGAAACAAATTGAGGTTTATGACAAATTTAATCCAGCCTGGATAGATTTTAGCCTTGAAGGAATTGAATTTGAGCCTATGGGTGATGGAAAAAAAGTATTAACATTTTCTGACGACACTAAACAAGTTGCAGAAGTAGTTCAAGTTATGCCTGAGGATTTCATCATTATCCCAGAGGGGTTTCCTAATGTTATGAAAAAGTTCGCACAAATCAATTGTCAAAAAATTGTATTAGCGCAGAGTTGGTTCTATATATTAAATGCGTTGAATTCTGGTGAAACTTGGCAACAATTTGGCATTTCTGATGTTATTACTGTTTCAGATGCTATCACAGAATACCTTATGGCTATTATGCCTGGGTTAAACATCAAGCAGTTTTCACAATCAATCGACAGGGGTTTATTTAAGCCACCTGCGAAGCTAACTGAGAAATTCCCTATAGTGGGGTTCATGGCATCAAGAGGTCCTGAAAATAAACTTAAGACGTACAATATCATAAAAACGTTCCAATCTTTCTATCCTCACTTGAGGTGGGTAAGGTTTGTAGAATTAGCTGGATTGTCAAAAGAAGAGTTTGCAGATAGGTTAGCTAGCTGTGCTTTTATTTTATATACGGATGATATTGCAGGTTTTGGAACATTACCTTTAGAAGCTATGGCGTGTAATACTCATGTTGTAGGGTGGAATGTTTATGGAGGAAAAGAATATGTTACACCTACAAATGGAAATTGGACTGTGAACAATGATTTATTCCAAACGGCAGAAGTTCTAGGAGTTGTTATTGACAAGTGGTTGAATGGAGAATTTGACCATCCAGCAATAACTGAGGAGTATGAAAAAACACTTTCAAGATATACGGTTGAAGGTGAAAAAACAGATTTCTTAAAAATTATTAATGAATATAAAAACAAAAGAATAAATGAACTGGAAAAATTTAAAAAATAGCAATACACTGATATCTATTTTCATCGATAATATCGAAGAGCATGCAACTGCTCTTGAGGAAACATTATACAGTGTTTCAAAACAAACTGTCGCTCCAGATTTGTTAGTTTTGACCAAAAATTTATCGGACGAGAGTAAAAAAACTCTTGAAGAGCTTTTGAATAAACCAAAAATAATCATTAGAACAAAAGAAAAAAATGAAGAGTCTGGTGAGGAAAAAATGGTGGAAATAGAGCAGGAAACCGATGGTAAAATAAATTATATCATAGTTGATAGCGATGCGAAAAATTTCGCTCAGGTTTATAATCAAGGGTTTAATTTAGCTATCGAAGGTGATTACGAGTGGTTCATGCAAATTGAAAGAGAGGATATTGTTGCTCTTCATTGGACAGAAAACCTAAATAAATATTCTGCTGGAGAAGAAGAGGTTAGCTTATTTTTCCCACTTATCAGAAATTCTGATAATGGAGTGTTTGCTGGCCTTATGAATGAAGCTGTATGGGTAGACGGTATGGTGGATGAAGCAGGAAAAATGGATGCGCAACTTTTAATGAAATATAATTGTATGTTTCTTCTTGGTGCTGCGATTAGACCAAAATCTATTCTTGAATATGTTGAAGAGGTGGACGGTAAATATAAACCATTAAAAGAAAGTTTTAGAGTGAGTCATTATTATGAATTTTTATTGAGGTTGGCTTATAATGGAATTAATTCTTTTGCGATTCCAAGACTTGGATACGAACTCAGAACATTTGTAAAACCTAATTTTAATCCAACATCTACTAAAATTCCTCGAAATCTTTCCCAATTACCTGCTGAAAATGGAGGAATAGAACAGGAAGAGGCAACTTTTTGGGTGGAAGAGGCAAAGAAACAGTATTTCTATAAAGAAGATGAACATATCCGATTTACAAAAAATGGGTAACGAAGAGGGAGCATATAGAGAAAATCTAGAACGTCTTAAGTCTGAGGAGGAAATTTCGGTAAAGAAAAAATCCCCCTTAGAGTTAGAGATGGAATCTTCTATTGATAAAACTATTGAATCTGCCAAGAAAACATATTGGACGGATGATACAGAAGCTGCTGTGGTAGAATTTTTAGCTCTAGATGAAAACTTTTATTCTCAGAGAATAAAAGAGGAAATAGACAATGCTAAAAAAGCAAAGCCGTCAAGAAAGCCTGATGAAAAATATATAGACAGGATGGCCAAAATGAGAGCCGAGCTTTTATTAGATGAAAGTAGAATAGAGGAAAGAGATAAGGTTTTCAGAGAAAGAATTAGAAAACCTTTTAACAGACTTGTTGAAAACATTATATTTAACTATAAATTGTTTAGACCAGATATAGACGTTAAAACACTGCATGATGATTGCGAGGGATTCGTTTATCAAAAATTTGTAAATTTCAATCCTTGGATGCGAACAAAATCTTATTCTTTTTATGGGACAATTGCCAAAAATTATCTTATGGGAGAGAAAAAAAGTTTTGATGTGAAACTACAATCTGACCTAGATTATGAAAACAATAGAGACGAGGCAGACTCAAGAGAAATCATGGAAATTGATATAGAAGAGGTGGACGATAAAATATATCAATACTTTCAACATGTTATTAAAGAAGTAGAAGGACAGGTCAACAAAGAAATGTTGAAAGAAAATCCTTCTGAAAATGATATAAAAGTTGGAGATGCTATAGTTGACATATTTAAAAATCATGAGCTTATAGGAGCTTATACAAAAAGTCAAGTATATCATCTTATTAAAGAGTATACAAACTTACAAACAAAAGACATCACTTATTCACTTAGCCGATTCAAAGTATTTTATCGACTTTTAAAGCAGGAGTTCATTAAGAAAGATGAAACGTAATTTTTTTGCTCTATATTTATAAGAAAAAAAATTATGGCAAAAAATATTAAAATTGACAAAGACGGTTATCTTGAAATTCTTGATAAAGTTCTTGACAATCTAAAAGAAGAGCGTGAGCTAGCTTTAGATAGATATAGAAAAGCTGATGATTTAATGGTAACTATTGACCAATTTGCTTTACTGGGAAAAAATGCTGTATCATTTTTTACACTAGCTTCAACTACTACTAGTTCTATGGCACTGCTTGCTAAAGAGATAAAATCTATTGTGTATAAAGAAGATGCTCCTCAAGACATCGATTCAACAATTAGCAACGATTTCAAAAATAAAGTATCAAGACTTAAGGAAGATGAGGATAGAGCTGCTCCAAATTCTCCAAATGCTCCAAATGTTTCAGACAAACCAAAAACAGAAGAGTAGAATATGGCGTACACACCTCCCATAAAACCACCTTTGACTCAATCACAATCAGAGCTTATAGCACAAATGTCTGCTATGAGAAGTCTTATATCTATACCTAGAAAAGTAAGATTGAAGATTCCAAAGAATGAACAGGTTTCAATATATGAATATATATTGCAACTTCTAGCACCTATGGGGATAGACCCAGAATTTTTATTTACAGCTTTTTTAAAACAATATTTGACTCCACAAAAAATTAATGAAATTATTATTAGAGTTTCGGCTAAACTGGCTGCAAAAAATAAGAAATATTTACCGCCAGGAACCGTGCCGTCATTTAACCCATCCGAACGAGAAGACGCATATGAGAAGGCTAATTATAATTATCTTATAACAAATCCTCTTATAATGGGAGGCTTAACAGTTGCGACCGCTGCTTTAGTGCCATGGTTGGCCAAAAGGTTAATCGCTATATTATTTGGAAAGAAAGCTGGAGACGCCATTGGTCTTACTGACGACCCGTATACGCAAGAAATGTATGACGATGCTGTATGTGGTACGGCTATTTTCAACCTATCAAGCGACTCAAATAAAAGAAATGAAGATGTTTATTTTAATATAGCTGCCACCAAAGAAAGGCTAGCAAAAGGAGATTATAATTTTAATATTTCTTGTCAGGGGATAGAGGTAGTTATTCCAGACAACCCAGATTTTCTATTTACAAATGCAAGGCCTGGACAAATTAGTAGTAGTCCTATAACGCCAGCTCAATCTTTAAATTTAACAGTAGATTATGTTGCAAGTGAAACTCAAAGACAAAGAGGTGAATCACGAGATTCAAATTCAGCCGCTAGAGAGTTTTCTAAGACAATAATAGAAAAATTGACAACGCATATTATGATTTTACTTAAACCTTTGTTTGTTGGAGTTGCAGGTGGAATTCCAGGTTTAACAACGGCATATGATGGTGTATTACAAGTTTTATCTGATTCGGGTATTTATCCAGAAGCAACTGATTTTGCCCCAATGTCAAGTTGTGATATGTTATCACAGTTTGGACAAAAAATGCCAGATGGTGGAGATTCAGCTGGCAATGGTTTAAAAATTGCTCAGATTTTACTCAACACATTTTTTCAATTATTAGTAGCTTTCATGTTTAGATATTTACTTAAAGAATTTAAAAAACTAGTAGCTAATTTTTTAATAGCAAGAGCAATAAACAAACTGGAAAGGAAAAAAAATAAGAATATTGCAAAATACTCTCTGTTTGCAGGGGTAGACCCAGATAAGATTAGAAAGGCTCAAAAGTATGCAAAAGCTGTTAAGCCTATTACAAAATTTATAGAATTTAGTTAATTATGGCATTAATTCCAATAGACCCTAGCTTGAACATCTCTGAGGAAGCTGCTGATTTCATGGATTTTCTCATCAAAGAAGATAGAGATTTTGCAATACCTTTAACGTTGCCTCAAATATTAATATCTAAAATAAGGCCAGGTATGGACTCTGACTTATTGGCGTCATCTATTCTTGCAAGGTTTGATGAAATTGGTATTCCCAGAGGGGCTTTGGAAGGTGGACATAAAAACGTTATGGAACATTTTGTACAAGTGTTAGCAGAGGAAATAGTAGACATGTTGCAAAATGATATGAGAATTGATGTTGCCGTAGATGCTGGTGTTATTGTAACTGCAAATGGGGCTAATGCTGGAGGTCCGCTTATTGCAGTTGGAGCATCCACTGCACCACATACAGGAGTTGGAGTAGCAAGATAAAAGCAAAAGTAATGGAAGAAAATAAAACAAAACAAGAATTGTTGACAGAACTGCAGAAAGTGGTAGACGATGGGGTACGTGCAAAAGAAACCATTGAGCTAATGCTTAATAAGGTTGATAAGCTCGGCAGAGAGTATTATCAAGTTGAAGATAAGATGGAAATATTTAGTCATGCAGTTGGATTGCAAGAGTCCATAGATTCAATGATGGGAAAACTTGAAAGTCTTCATAAAAAATATGAAGAATTAATTAATAAGATAAAAAATGCCTAGACCTGATGAACTATCAGCTGCGGCGCAGGCTGGAAAAAGAACTGCGGGAGCTGCCAAGGGAAACCCTGGGGAGCGACTTATGTATCCTGCTATTGTCATACCTGGAGGTACTGATGATGTAACCGAGCAAAATAGAATTCGAGCTCGTATTGTTGCTGTTGATGAAAATGGTAGAATTATAGGAAAACAAACTAATGAAGATGAGAATTATAATGCTTATTCTGGAAAGGATAGGGGAATTCCAGATGACAAATTACCTGTTTGTATACCTCTTATGCCAGAATTTATCCATTTTAGACCATTGGTTGGAGAATTAGTGTGGGTTATTTTATCAAACCCTAAAGACATAACAGCAACTAGATATTGGATTGGTCCTATAATAACATCACAACTCAATCTTAAATATCAAAGTTTTGAATCTAGTCACAAAATACTTGAACAAAGTAAATTTTTAAAGAACAAGCAAGTACAAAATGATGAAAGAAGTTTTAATGTCTTTCCCACAGAGTCAGATGTTGCCTTGCAGGGAAGAAATGACGCGGATATTATTCTTAAACAAAGAGAGGTTTTATTAATAGCTGGGAAATTCGATAAACAAAAATATGAAGTTAATACTGAAACTCCGTCATATTTAAGGTTAAAACAATATGAAAGGCTTGAGAATTTTAGTAGAAATTCCGTACCTAATAAACGTAGAGTTCTCCCTAAACCGATTCCTGGACGTGCTATAAAAATCACATTATATCAAGCAAGTAGCGGAAATTACAATTCAACTGTAGAAGTTTTATTGTTAAACGAAAGATTGGAAGAGGTGGGTGAACAACTTGCTGTAAAAACTTTTTCTAAATCTAATAAAAATGAAGTATTAGATTTGATTAAAGCTCAGATTGTAGACTTTCAAAAGAAGTTTAAAGAATGGCAATTAAGATATGTAAATATTCCTGAGTTGGACGCGTTACCTAAAACATATACTCCATCTAAAACCCCTTTAGATAAGACTATATTAGAACCCGATGACAGTTTATTGCCAAGATATTCTCAAGCAAATTTAACCTCTACTAGTGTTAATATCTTTTCTTCACGAGGTAAGTTTAGAAAAAATGCTGAAAGTCCATATGAAATAAGTGAAGATTTAAAATCATTTGGAGAATTAGCAAATACACTTAGACCTCTTGTTTTTGGAGATGAGTTGATTAAATTATTAAATTTGATAATAAGATTATTGTTAGCACATATACACCACCCTCAAAAACCACTATTGTCTACTGATTTATCTAAAGAGTTATCAGAATATACAATAGATGGCAGGCTTCAAGAAATAATATCCAACTACATTAGGATTAATTAAAAATCTCTTAGAACTTTAAATCCTATTTTCTCTGGCATTATTCTACTTGTCCCCATTTCTTCAATTTTGAAGAGTATTTCATATGTTTGATTGTGCAATAGCCAACTTGTATCTAACAAAAAATAATTAGACTGACAATTGTTAAGTATAATTTGATTTACAGAAGTCCATGGAACAACTTCTATTTGATTGTTCATCACTATACTGTATTTTAATATATATTGAGTGCTTGGTGGTTTAAGGCTATAATTAACTCTTAAATTGCAATATATTCTAATTTGTTCGATATTTCTCAATATAGTATTGTTTTCAATGCCATAGATTGATAAAGCATATTCATTTATATCAGGAGTTTGGTCATAATAATCTTTTTGAACTTGGAATGTTTGAGAAATCGCTGGTCTATTGTCATCATAAGGCGGATTAAATTTAACATTGTTCCAGGTATCTGTATATTGTTGTCCAGGAGTTGCTCCCGACATCCATACGTCTATATAATAAACACCTTTCTCCATGTGAGTAGGAGTTAGTCCAGTATAAACATTAGTACTTCCAATCTTCACATCAACGGTCATAGCAGATGCGGCCGTGTATGCGTTTACAGCATTGTTCCCGCTAAATGTATATAAAAATAATCTTGACGGTCTATATGCAGAAACTTGATGTCTATCATCTTTTATATATTGATTATAAGAGATTTCTAAATATGGTTTGTATGCTGTATTTGTTTTATCTGTAAAAAATGAAGATATATATCTATCATTTGTAAGTGTTCTTTCATAGTCAGGGTGAAAAGCTAAACAAAGACCATTATTAGAACTTCCTCCACTAAGCCAATCGAACACAATATCTGTTACATCCATTTCTACATCTTCATCTCCAATGGCAAAATGCTGTTCTATATAAGTTAAATTTCTACTAACAGCGATGCTAGAGTCTAAAGTAAAAGAATCTCCCACGGTAATATAACTGCTATTTCCCGAACTGACTGTTAATTGTAATTGTTGAAAGATTGTATCCGCTGTTAATGTAGACACAAAATCGTTTAGAGTTACACCTGTAACATCCGTTCTTACATAGAAATTTATTGATTGAGATGCTGTCAGGTTTGTTGCTCCATATGTGAAACTGTTATTGTTTACAACGACATAGTAAGAGTCAACAGTCCCCTCAATAGGGAGAATGTTGAAAGAGTATGCAGTATCAGTATAGCCACTTTCTTGAACAAATGTTACTCCGCTGTATTCAGTATTTCCAGTATAGTAACTTAAAGGGTTTCCATAAATTCCAGGTTCTGTCCATGAGGTTCCCTGTTTTGCATATACCCAGTTAGAGTACCCTGTCATACGGGCACTTCCTTTTTGTTGAGCAACATAGTGTTCGTTTACCAAATCATAACCTCTACCATCATCCCAATCTTGTGGAATAGGAAATGTAATCATATCAAAAGATGATGCAATTTGTTTATTCAGTTTATCATATTCATATTCTTTTTCCAAAACCCTATCTCTTGGAATAGTATTTGTCATCTTAAGTTTAATAGATGTTATTAAATCTTGATTAATACCTTTTTGATTCAACTCGCTTTGAAAATTAACCAAATCAAATTTGGTGATAAATCTACTAATCGAATTTCTCCTGTCAATAGCAGAATCTTGATTTCCACCCCCATACCATAAATCTGACACAGCATTTTGGCTTGAATTGTAATATTGATATACGTTACTAGCTATTGTATTGCTTTTTTCTGGATATATTCTTAAAATTCCCATGCTTCTATTTTCTTATAAATATTTAATTTTAATTCTTTTTGGATTTTGACTATTAAAAAGATATGTCTTTATTTTTTTTTGAAGTCTATTTATATTTAAATAGCGAGATATTATGGAAAGTTTAGGTATATTATTCCCATTTGAAGAAACCATTGAAGGTGGTGTCATAGCTACGACTAAATCAACAGCCGAGGCAATCAAATCCGACTTAACCGCGTTTTTATTATTAAAACGAGGTCAGAGAGTTATGAGAAATAATATGTATTCGCCAATATTTGATTATATTATGGAACCGTGGGACGAAATTTCAGAGTCAGCACTTAGAGAAGCACTGGAAGAAAAAATAGGAGAATTTTTTAAAGAAATTCAACTAAACGCTATTTTGTTTGTTTTTTATGAGGAGAATAACTTGTTAGAAATAAAAATTGCATATACAATTATCGGGTTAGCTCAAAGAGATGGATTAATATTAAATGTACCACTACAAAATTAAAAATAAATAGCAATGCAAGACCAATATGTAAATTCTAATGTTTCAGGATTAGACAGACAAAGAGTAAATTATCTTAGCAAAGATTTTAATACTATTAGGGCGGACTTATTAACCTATTTGGAAAAATATTTTCCTCAGCAGTGGCAAGATTTCAACTTAGCGTCGCCAGGTATGGCACTTGTAGAGTTAAATGCCTATGTTGGAGACTTGTTGTCATATTCAATTGATAAGAGATTTAATGAAATGTATAGAGACGATGTAACCGAAAGAAAAGCTGTATATAGAATGGCGGACACTTTCGGGTATATGGTTCCAGGAGTAAGAGCCTCTTCAACAGTAGCAGATATTTCAATTGAAGTTCCCGCGACTGATGAGGGTCCAAATGAAACTTATCTTCCTCTTTATAGGACAGGCGTTCAAATTAGAGGAGGAGGACAAACTTTTGAAACAGTTGATGAAATCGATTTCTCAAATGATTATAGTGAACAAGGGACTTTAAATAGAAAAATTATTCCTATATTAAACGCTAACCAAGATTTGCTGAAATATCGAATAACAAAAAGAGAAGTTTTTAAAGCTGGTGCAACAAAAGTGTTTAAAAAAGAATTGGCTATAGGAGATGGTGGTACTTTTTATGACTTAATTTTACCCGACACAAATGTACTTGACATTGTAAGTGTTATTATTTATGACTCTACTGGAATAAATAAACAGCCCACATATCAAGATTTTAATGATATAGATAAAAAGTTTTGGGAGGTTGATTTTTTACCTACTAATAAAATTTTCATGGATGATGATTCTGAATCTTCTGTAAATGGAGTTAAAGTTGGTAAATATACAGAGGTAAATAAGAGATTTGAAAAAAGGTTTTTATCAGATGGGCGTTGTAAATTAACTTTCGGAGCTGGTGACACAGATTATGATACATATGACCAATATTTAAACAAACTAGCCCCTAGTAGTAATTGTACTACTGCAACCGATTTAAATATAGCAGATTTATTATCTAATCTTTCTTTAGGAGAGATTGTAGAAGGTCCTGCTACTATATTTGTTAAATATAGAATTGGTGGAGGTGTCCTTAGTAATGTTGGTTCGGATGTTTTACAAGGCGTTGCCAACATAAAGGCAGAAATATTAGGCGCAAGTGAAACTATAAATCAACAAGTAGTTTCGTCAACCGTTTCTAATAATCCAATTCCAGCAATCGGAGGAAAAGGGTTGCCATCCGTAGAAGAAATTAAAGCTTATATAGCAGCTAATTTTGCAGCCCAGGATAGATGTGTTACTCTTGGAGATTATATATCTAGATGTTATCAAATACCAGGTAAATATGGGTCGCCGTTTAGAATATATGGAAAAGTAGAAGACAATAAAGTTAAATTATATATTTTATCCCAAGATGGTTCTGCAAAACTTATTGATTATTCTTCTTATGTTGTAAAGAATAATCTGGTTGAATATATAACTCCATATCGTATGATAAACGATTTTGTAGAAATAAATGATGGAAAATTTATTAATTTGCAAGTAGAAGTTGATTTACATGTTGATAAGGTTTTTAACACAGCTGAGGTAAAAATCTCTGCAATAAATGAAGTTAAAGAATTTTTTGACATAGAAAAATGGCAAATGAACGAGCATATATATATTTCCCAGGTGGTTGACATTCTTAGAGAAGTGCCAGGCGTAATAAATGTTGTAGATATTAGATTTTTTAATATGGAAAATGGTGCATATTCAGACTCTATAAGCTCGCAAGTAATAGGACCAAGAATACAACAGCCTAGCGGAGGGTTCCGTAGTTATATTCAACCAATAGATAATGCTATATTTAGTACACCGATATCTATGTTTGAAATACGCTATCCAGAAAAAGATATATTGATTAGAATAGGATAATCTTATGGAAGAACAAATTTTTTTTGAACAAATTAGAAGCGGAACTTCACTTACTTATTTTTCTACACAAATTGTAGATGATGGAGAATTTGACCTTTATCCAGCGTATTTAAAAATAAACTCTATAGATGGGAGCGCTTTATCTGTCCATTTAATGGAGGGTTCAGAAAAATGGGAACGAAATTTAAATAATACGTTTAGTTTGTTTAATGAATCACAACCTTATTTAACAGGGTCTTGTTTTTTTACAACAACAGCGCAACTTTTAAATGAAGCTTCTAGGCGGATTTTAACAAAAAAATTTGTAGATAGAATGCGCGACCTTACACCAGACTGTCAATCTTTTGTGTTATTTGAAAATAAGCCAGTTAATGACATATTTGTTAATGTAAAATTGGAGAGGAGTTATGATGTACTAAACACATTAAATATATATAACAGGCCTCAAAATGAGTGGCCTACTCAAGAGTCTCTAACAGGGGTCGTATTTGGACGTTTAGAAGCAATACAAGAGATTTTAGACTCAGAAGGCAACAAAGTGAGGATTCCACTGAGAAATGTCCCTATAGGCATCTTTAATTCATCAGAGGAGTTCCCATCAATAGCTTCAACGGATTATAATGGAGATAGAATAAGATTAAATCTTAGTGAGAATACTCTTGCGACAAGTAGATATTTTAATGAAAAAACAGCTGTACTAGACACAAGCGAACAATTTTCAAAATCTTTCTCAAGTGGAATAACTCAAATGCCAGAGCAATATAAGTATATTACAACGACAAATCAAAATGGTGAGTTTATTATTTATGATGTTCCTATAGGAAGTCGGGTTTTATTTTTTGAAGTTGATTTATTAAAACAGGGACTTACAAAAGATGAAGTTGCATTAAACTTTTTCCCATATCCCACAGATGAGTCTCCAAACGTTGATAGGGTGCCACATTTTTTCTTTAGGCAAATTCCTGTTGAAGTTTTTCCATCATGGGGAGACTTTCAAAGCGGGTATACCGAAGTAAACGTTTCGGCAAACCTAGATTTAAGAAAGTGGTCAACATATTATGTCCCACCTGTTGTATATGGACCTAATGGTCTTCAAGTTAACAGTTTTGACATATTATCAACCTATACAGGTCCTATTAGTTTAGAGATTAGAGATATGACAAGAATGGGTGATGATGGACTGTTTAAAAATTCTCAAATAAGGATGGTACAAGTTCCTAATATAATTGAAAAGGATGAAACACAAGTTCTTATGTGGGAGCAGGAGTTTGCCCAAGTTAAAAATAAAGCAAATTTTTATACTCATGGGTGGCACGCAGTAAAACTGCCTGCTAATCTTTATGACCCACTTGGATATCGTACTAATGCAGATGGAGTGCCAAGGGAAGATATATACCACAAGGGCGTTTGGCTTTCAGCTTACCAAATGAAGTTGTATTTTACAGATGGTAGCACTTATTATAGAGCTACTGGCACAGTTAGGCGGTGGAATAGTGCCAACTCTGAAATGCGCTCCAGAGACCATTATCATATGAATAACTCTGTCAATCCAAGGTGGGCAGACGGGGCGACTGGGGCAGCTCAGGAGAGTAGTCCTCATATTGGAGAATTCCCATATCAAAAACCGTGGACGATTGATTATCCCGTGTCGTATAAAATACCAGCAAAACCAACACAAAAAAACTATGTTTCAAATGCTGGCGATACATTAAGACCGTTTTTGGATGGAATGGCTACTTTAGAAGTGCCTTATTACTCTGATGGGGAGCTTATTGGTGAAAATTTGTATCCAGTAGCAAGCACGGAGGGTGTTGACGTAGGAGGACTTGGGCTAAATCAAGCTCCCGACGATGATGGCTTACAGTTTATAAATAATAATTTTTCTTCTAATGTTACAAATTCTTTTGTCTATAAATATGATGGGGTAGATTATAACGATGTGTATGCAAGTGGATATAATCCTGGGACAAATATTAGCGGATTTACTTCCCAGATATTAAATGCAGAAAAATATCAAAGAGTTGAATGTGGATATGGTTATACATTATGGCCAGGAGGCATGTATAGAGTAGGTCACCACCCACTACAAATGGACATGGCCTTCTATAATGATATTTATTTAGCTAAGAACGATATAATGTTTAGTGATAATAATATTTCCACAAATAACACAGTGCATATACTTGATGAACCAGATTTTTCTATTATTAGGCCGTGGTATAATTTAAGTTTTTATGTTGACAATAGTTCTTATAGAGAATTTTCTTTAAGATTAGATGAAGGAACTCAAAAAACAACGCAGCATGATAAATTATCTTTATATAGAATAATAGACCCAACTAGTTTATCCGAATCAATACCTTTAGTTGATACACAAATTGTAACTTTCAAATTGGGAAAAATATGGGTACAGCGCGGATATACAAATCGAAGTTCTCAATGTAGGCACATTCCAACAGGTTCGGCAAACCAAGATTCATTTTATAGCTGGGATGACAGCAATTATCAAGTTATTGGAGGTAGAGAGCTCGCAAATCTTACTATAAAAAACAATAAACAATATAAAACAACAATTACAATAAACGGTTATTTATTTGTTATAGAGGCTGGTGCTCAAATAAACATTTTAGAAAGTGAGATAGGGGGGAGTTTTAATGATTTAACAATCG
>Ga0075125_10000451_pt1 | contig 18685 bp, 23 predicted proteins | sample AntAceMetag02UKN_FD_69810 | JGI IMG/M metagenome (GOLD analysis project Ga0075125, IMG submission 69810) | Saline lake microbial communities from Ace Lake, Antarctica - Antarctic Ace Lake Metagenome 02UKN | ecosystem: Environmental > Aquatic > Non-marine Saline and Alkaline > Saline | place... | reverse complement strand
CTTGTCAAGTTCACATCCCAAGGGAGAATACCATTTTATATTCTCCCCTAATAACTATATCATTGTTAGAATGATGGAGATACTGAAGGACTAATCGAGGCAGAAGGACTAACTGAAGGACTGACACTAGGACTAATCGAAGGAGATACTGAAGTACTAATAGATGGAGATACTGATGGAGATACTGAAGGACTAATCGAGGCAGAAGGACTAACTGAAGGACTGACACTAGGACTAATCGAAGAACTTGGTGATACCGAAGGACTAACCGAAGGACTGATAGACGAAGAAAGAGACGGAGAAGTACTTGATGACAATGATGGACTAACTGAAGTACTAATACTAGGACTAACTGAAGGACTAGTACTAGGTGAAATTGAAGTAGAAGGACTAACTGAAGGACTAACTGAAGGACTAACTGAAGGTGAAACACTAGTAGATACTGAAGGTTAAACACTAGGAGATACTGATGGGCTAACCGAAGGGCTGACTGAAGGCGAAGCAGAATGAGTCGGACTAACTGAAGGACTAACTGAAGGACTAATAGAAGTAGAAGGACTAACTGAAGGGCTAATAGAAGGACTAATCGATTGACTAGGACTAGTTGATGGTGAAACACTAACAGCCACAGTAGTATAAAAATCTGCTTTAGCAAAAAATATCTTTCTAGCATTTTTCAACTCCCAATATTCCATCGATAGAGTATCACTATTACTATTATACCAATATAAAGGTAATAGCATTTTCTTTGGAACAGCTGTAGAATGATACGCTAATCTTGTACCATTTACTAAAAATTCTACTGATCCTATTCTTAATCTTATTTCATAATCTATAGCTTCGTTTGTCCAGGTAGAATCCCATGTTATTGTTGTTGATTCAATGGCATTACCATAGTCATCATAACTTCTAGCATAAAAATTAGTACCACTAATGAAGAAATACGCAGCGTTTCTATTGAGAAAAGCACGAGAATAAAATCCCCATACCCTAGAATCTCCTGCCGTTGGCGCTGTTGGAATGATTAGTTTCATTCTAGCATCACCGTGGATTGACATTGTTGTCGTATTTGCTCCACCAGCAATAATTCTAATTTTCCCGTTAGAAGCATCAACTGTACCACTTATCTTCCTGATAATATCTTCATTACAACCGTAAATTTTTGGGTCATAGAAAAAGTAATCGAAATTACTTTCTAATTTAACATCTGACATTTGTTTAAAATTAATAATTAATTATTTCAATCTTCATAATTAACTTAATCGACTTTTATTTCTTTTATTATTTATTTTTTCTTAAATACACTAGCTATTACACTTCTTTTAATTCCAACAATATAACCAACTAAAGCAGTTACTGTTGGAACTAATGCTACCACTTCTTTTTCAAGTGATAATAAAACTACAATCCCGACAATACCAATTCCTGCCAAGATAGCAATTGCAAAATCAATTTTTTGCATAAATTTATAAGTTAGTAATTAAACTTTATATTCAAAACCTTCACTAATTAATTGTGGTTTTGTTTTATCTAACCAAACTGAACCATTTTTACCTTCAAATACTGTACCGTAATCATGTCGTCCATATACTAAACCACCTATCTCGCGATTATTTGGAAGTCTTTTAATTTTTTTATATAACCAAGGATTAAACGCCATAGCTCTTTCCAACATATACGTCTGCCAAGTTCTTGACAAACCATATCTTTCATCAACTAAATAACTATCTGGTAAATCTAATGAAATCCAAGAACCCCAAATAATACCTTTCTTGAAAAAAGAATACGGTAACCAACAATAACCATTTAAACCCCATTCTTTGCCCCATGAATTTTTTATCTTTAAACTACCGTTAGCTTTTTGATCATCCCAACCACAAACTTCAACTGCGTGTCCGCCAACAGAACAAACTCCTTCTGGCAACACACCATTAATATGAGGTTGATTAAATTCCTTAAACCATTCCATTATAATTACAACTGAATTATTAGAATTTTGGATAATTGCCTGTTTAATACTATCTGGATTAACATTAATTGACCAAAAACTTCCTGAACGATGTTTACTAGCATCAGCATAACCTTCTGCAGGAATTTTTGTAGTATCAATATATTCTTCCCAACTCATTGAAGCGTCCGGTTCTGGATATATTTCTTCACTACAAACTCCTCTATCTTTTACAATTTTAAAACCATTTCTACCATAAGCTCCATATTCTGTATTACCTTCAAACTGTTTTACTAATCCCATTATAAAACGAGCAGATGATCTTATTTTCTCTTGTCTTTCTTTATGATGACCTTGAGCTTGCGACACACATGATCCTCTTGAATGTTGATTCTTTGGTTCAAACTGTTCAAGTAATTGAAACTTAATTGGTATATTAACAGGAGCCTGAATAGATGCTAATTTGAAATCACGTCTATCAAATTTATCACGTTTACATCCTAAAGCATAATGTTGTTTTTTTTCATTCATATATTTAATAAATAGTAAATAATAAATGAATAACCATTCCTAGAAAAAATGAGCCTATAATAGCTAAAGAAATAATTAAACACTTGAATAACTTTTCTATAATAATAGTCATCATATTTTATCTTGTTTTGTTTTATTATACCAAGAGGTATAAAGTAAAAACGTAGCAGAAATAAATAGACCAATAGCCCTGAATTCAATTAAAGGACTATAATTAATTATACGTAAATCATAACAACAAAGAAATAAATTTATAGTAATAGACAAAGATATAAAAAAAACAGCAACAAAAAATAATAAAAATGATAAAACAGATATTGACCTTTTTAAAAAATAAGCAATTATGTAAGAACCAACCAAAGCACCTAACACAATAGTAGACAACGTATAAAATATAGTAGCAATAAACATAAACTTAAATTAGACTTTTTATAAAATCAATACCTACTATTTTTATAATTGATAGTCCTCCAACTGTTGAAAATAACAATATTAATATTACCTTCATCCATTTTATTAAATCTTTTTTTATTAATTCAACATCATCAAATATTGCTGAACTTTGCTGAGTATGAAGTATAAATTCTTCATTCATAATCTTCATATTATCCTTTAATCCTTTAGAAACTTCTAATAATGAAGACGATATTCCTTTTTGTTGTTCAATAGAACTAACTGCGCGTTCTAACAACGATTCATATCTATTATTATCCATATTTATGTTTTTACGAGGAGGAAGAATAATAACTTCCTCCCTTTTATTATTTATTTTTTGGTATCAACAACTGGTACTTCATTTTCTTCAGATACATTAGGAAATATAGTTTCAGGTACTTCAACTTTTTCTTCTTCTTTACTTTCAACTTTTTCTTCTTTTTTATCTTTTTCTTGTTCCTTTAACATTTCTTTAAACATTGTTTTTGCCATTACTTTTGCTTCTTTAGAAATTATATCTTTAAGAATTTTTTTCTGTTTTGGATTGAAACTAACATTATCCTTTACAGGATTAACATTTTTAACAATCACTCCTCTATCAATTTCTAAAATATTATGTTCTGGCTCTATTGATTTTCTTGTATCAGAATAAGGATCTACACCACCATCTTTTTCTTTAAAATCTGTTCCATATTCTGAACATGACATTAATAATTTTAATGTTTCACTTTCTTTATCATCAATTAATAAATTTCCATCTATAAACTTTACAGAAAGACCTTTAATTGATGGCTTACCAATAGCAGGAACAGCTGGTTCGCTACTCCTTAAAACAATAGTATAATTACTATACTTGGAAATAAACTTCATAATTTTTAATTCATAAATAAATTATATTAATTAAGGGGGCATAAAGCCCCCCTAATTTTATTCAGCTATATAAGATGAATACATGTAACAACCATCTGCCATTGAACCTGCATCTAATACTCTAACAATTAGATCATTTCCCCAACCAGATGTTATTTTACCTTCAGCATTAACAAAAGTTACATCAGTTTCTACCGCATCAACTGACGCTGCTTGATAAACTTGAGTTTCTGATTGAGTAATTGGATTATACTCATAAATTCTAAACTCATTAGCAGTCGCACCATCAATATTAGCATAATAAGTTACACCTTGTAGATGAACCCTATGTGCACCTTTTGGTTTTCGTTCTGCCCAATTTACATCTCTATTCCAAGCACAACGATAAGTTAAATTAAGTGATACACTAGTATCTACCAATGCATCATAATAACCATCTGAACTAAGATCTACTGTAGCATCATCAACAAATGGACTACTAGCAGTTAAATCAGCTCTTAAAGCATCAACTACTCTAGCATCCCAATAAGCACTATTACTAATTGCTTCAGCTAATGCACCCATTGTAGTATAAGTAGAAAAAAGATATTCCTCAGTAGTTGTTGTACCATCTTCTACCGATACTAAAGTTATATCATCAGTAGTATCAACAGTAACTGAAGTTACTGTACCAGTACCTGCATACCGGATTCTAATAGCAACTGGAGTATCATTTACTACAGTTCCTACAATATTTTTAGCCAAATTAGCTTTTTCTTGAAGCGAACTTAAAGAAGCCATATTTTTAAATTTAATTTCTTAAACAAACTGATAACCCGCAGTTATATCGGGTTGCAAATAAATTTTGCAAAAAATTGTGATTTTACATCCCACAATTTTGAAGGATTTCAATTTCAATTTATTCTCTTGTATAATTTAACTGTAAAAAAGCATCAGCATCAGCAAGTGAAGTATCATCTACTAATCTAATAACTAATTCATTACCATAACTACTAGCAATACTTCCTTTTCCAGAAGAAAAATTAACAGTTGTTGCTGTAGCACTTACAGATAATGCCTGGAATACTTGAGTTTCTACATTATTATCTAAATCACATTCAAAAACTTGAACATCATCAGCTTCAACATTTCCTAATGTAGCATAATAAATAAATTCATTAAGCTCAACTCTATGATTAGCTGGATTAATATCTGTTCCTACTGCTCTATCATATGCACAACGATAAGTAAGTGAAAAAGCAGCATCACTATCGATAGTTAAATCATAATAACCAGCTGAGGTTATTGTATTAGCACCATCTTCAAAAACACTAACAGTGGTATCATCACGTAAAGCATCTAATACTCTTGCTCTAAATATACCATCTCCATTGATAGCTGTTTCCAACTGACCCATAGTAGCATAAGCAGAAAATAAATAAGTATCAGTACCACCATCAGATGTTATTAATACTAAACTAGTAGCTGTAGTAACAGTAACTGAAGTTACAGTACCACTGCCTTTATACTTTAAACGAATAGCAACTGAACCATCAGCAATAATCATTGCTGCTTTTGATTGAGCCATTAAATTTCTTATTTGGGCAAAATTTCCCATATATTTTTCAGTTATTAATTTAAAGAATCAGATAACCCATGATTCGTTGGGTCGTAGGTTTACCCCTACGAAGGGCGGTGATTTAAACACATCCCACCGCCCCGAAGGATTCTATATCAACCAATTATTTAATTTTAGGCTTGAACTCCTTTTAACATAGCATGGTAAGCAGCTTGTTTACGTTCTAAACCACTTTCTGTTATGTATTGATCAACTTGACCATCTGTTCCATTAGCTTGAATATTTGTTTCTAACGTTGTGTCTCTATTTTGTAGATGACGATAACGGAAGCAATTCAAATCTAATAAGAATGCATATCCAGCAAAATCTTGAACTAATAATGGATGACGGATAATTTTAACTACTCCGTGAGCAGATTCCCATTCAGAAATTGATAGACCATAACTAGTGTCTCCAACTTTTGTCTGAATTTGTCCGCGAGCTATTTCATTAATAGCTGATAATGTAGGACCACCACAGAATAATGTTTTAACACCATCACCATAAGTGAAACCTTCACGTAAGAAAGTATCCAAATCAGGAGCAGTCAATGGACCAGCCTGATTTTGAATATAAGAATTACCACCTTCTATTAATTCTTTAATACCACCAGTTGTTCTCTCTGGAAGAGAAGAATCACCAGTACCGTCATTTTTTTCACCAAACATAAATGCACGTTCGATGTCTAATAAATGTTCAGTACCTTTTATTGCGCGTTCAACTTTTAAGTCATTTCCACCATAAGCATCAGTATTTTTTTCTGAATTAGAAACTGAAATACTAGTACGGAAAATTTGAGTGTGGTTAGTTTCTTTTGAAGCTTTTGTACTATTTACATTACGAGCTGTTGCATTCTCTTCGTTAGCATTACCAACAATATAAATACCATCACCGATAATACCAGCTGTTGCAGCGGTAGTACCTACAGAACGAGTAGCAGTAATAGTAGTAGCACTAGCTACAGAAGCTACCTTCATATGTTCTCCAGTACGGAAATTCATGATTATATCACCTTTAGTGAAGATATAAGCAGGACTTGTTCCTGAACCAGATACAGTAATAGTTACTGGAGCATCTGTATTATTATAAGCAGCATTTACTTTTGAATAACGGCCACCATATGATTTCTCAAACCAACCAAAAGTAGTGTTGACAGCTGGAGCTTTTGATAAAAGATCTCCCTCCCATTTTTCACCATTTAAAGTGGTTCCGTTAAAAGTTAAAAGTTGAATTAAAGGATGTTTTCTTGGTTCGTTAACAAAAAGTTTGTCAACTACATCTACTTTCGCTCTGTCTTCTTGTGATGAACCTGATGTAGCTGTACTGCGAGGTGCAGCCGCTACTGTTCCCTGCACATGGGTTGGTTCATCAATGTATGGATATTCTCCTGCCATTTATTTATATTTATTAAATTAAACTATGGCTCATAAAATGTTAAAAAGAATTAAAAAGCATTAGAACTTTTCATGGTAGCAATTAACTCATCAGCAACTGATTTGTCATTAATTTTACCACTAGTCTGAGATCCACCACCTGCAGCATTAGCAGCCATTTCTTTAGCAGCTTCAGCAGCATTTTTATCATTTTCCTTGGTAGCTTTCTGAGTTAATTCTTTTCCTTTAACAATATAATATGCTTTCTCAACATCCCACTCATTGGTATGTTCTTTAAAATAATCAGCTACTAAATCAGCATACTCAAGATAATCTGGACAATTATTAATAAATTCGGTTGTTTTTTGTTCTATCTCTTTACCTTCCATATTACTTTCTAATTCTGTAACTTTTTTACCAAATTTGTCATCTATCTCTTTTAACTTTTCAGCAACTAATTTTTCAACGTCTTCTTTAGACGCTTCACCATATTCTTTCTTGCCTAATTCCTCTTTAACTTCTTTATGAGCTTCGGAGACAGCTTCCGCTTCCCCGACTGTAACTTTTCCATCAATAACTGCCTGAGCTAGTTCAACTGTTATTTTATCACCCATGATAGCCTCTACTAAAACTTCGTTATCCTTCAATTTTTCAATTAAAGGAGAAACGCTTTTAGCAAATTCTCTGAGTTCTCCAGTTTCACTTCCTTGCTCTGTCAGTTTTGATTGTAATTCTTCATAAGTTTTTTTTGGAACATAATCTTCCAAATTTACATTTTGAGTGTCCGACTGTTTTGGTTTCCCTTCGCCTATCTTATTCGCCGAAGAACCAGCCTTTATAAGGTCTTCTTTAGAGTTTCCCGCTGGTATTTCAACGGACTCTATTTTTTTTTCGTCAGCCATATGTTTTTCTTCATAATTAAATTAGTAAATTTTATTCATTTTTTGAATTTTCTTCGTATCTTTTTGACATTTCTTTCCCGACCTTTTGTGCTACTGATACTAAATCAACTTTAGTATCACTTTGCTTCTCTTCTTTCATCTTTTTAGATACGTTTTTCATTAAATCTGTTATTTTGTTAGCGTCAACTATTGATTTACGCTGTTCTTTTATAGCATTTTTCATAATTCTATTTTAATAATTATTTACATTTATATTAATTACTTACATTATAACATAAGTAACTGTATTCTTACCAATTACCATTTTCCATAACCAGGAGTTTTGTTTTCATCCTTAGCTTTTTCTTGTGGAGTTTTGTTTAATTCTGCAATATTATTTATTAACATATCAATTTTATAATTTAAATTATAAATACCGGTACGCTCTCCTTGTGCTCTTGATACTAAATTAGGTTCTTTAAATGCATCAATAACAGCTAAAGTTTTTAATATCTCACCATCTCTATTATAGGTAAGTTTTAATATTGCTTGCCAATACGCTGTTTTTGACAATTCAAATAAATAAGCATCCATTTGTTGTTCTGTCATTTCATTATATGACAAATAATTAGGTAATTTTTCTTCTTTCTTAATTTCCTCCTTAATTTCTTTTATTCCATCATCTATCTTTTCTTCTTTTTTTACTATTGGTTTTTTTATTTCTTTTTTCTTCATAATTTTATATTAATTTATTATTTCTTTAAATTTTTCATAATTTTATTCATTATTGCCATATCTTTACTATGTAAAGAATCATTGTCTGAATAAAATGTACGTCCAGTTTGCTCTTTAAACTTTTTCTTTGCTTCCTCTTTAGTATTAGTTTTATTTCTTTTAGTTTTCAATTTCTTTAATTTTCTTTGCATCATGTAATTTTTAGTATTACCGACACCAGCTCTAAAAAAATTTTCAAAAGCTTCTTTTGCTCCCTTAATTGTTTCGACAGATTTGTTAATCATACTTTTTTATTAATGAATTAATTAATTTTGTATATTTTGTGCACGTCCAAGTAAATTAGATTCGATTGAACTTTTACCACTTTGAGAAATATTAGTATTTACTTTGCCACCCCTAGACATACCACGTGTATTAGTAGTACTATCAGGCACTCCTGGAACTGTAGGAGGAACTCCTCCACTCTTTAATAAATCTATTGGGGAACTTGCCTCTCCAAATTGATTAGCACCGGCAGCAGGCTCTCCACCAATCATTGATAGAGCTTGTTGTATAACTTCTGAAGGAATTTCACCACTAGTCATAGTAGGCAATTCTTCACCTTGTCCAGCTTCAGCAGGCATAGCACCCTCAGCTCCTGGCATCCCTGGCATCCCTGCTGGTTGCTCCTGAGAAGAGACAGACTCTAAATCCCAACCCCATGGCTGTATTACTCTACTAGTTAATTTACGTATATCAATAAATGGCATTTGTGATAACAACTGGAATAAATCCATATTTTGCTTTTTATCAACATCATTCTTTCCTGCAATAGAAGGTATAACAGTTGCCTTCAAATCAAACTCTCCTTTTAAATCATCTTTTTCTACTAAATCAAATTCAGTTTCACCACTTTCACCAGTAATCCTTAATCTTAAAGATTCACTCATAAACTGATTATACATAGAAAGCCAACAACGCATCATTGTACCATATCCTTCACCTAAATGATTTATAAACAAACGAACACGTTCTAAAGTTGATTCTCTCAAATGTCTAACTTCAGTAGCACTACTTGCTCCTCCACCACCACCCATTGAAAAGTCATCAACTCCTGAAGCATAACGCATATCACCTTTTACCATTTCCTCTTCTTGATAAGCACTTGCTTTAACATCGGAGAATTGAACTTCTCTAACTCCGTTAGGATCAGTTGAATAAATAATACCAAATGGTCTAGTTACTAATTCTTTCTTATTAATATTAGCTAAAGGATTGACTATCCACATTTTATGAATATTCAATGTTACTGCATCTAAACGCTGATTCTTAATCATATTTAACATTATCTGTGGATTCTCTAATAACATAGGTAATCCCATTCCTTCAAATTCATTAGGTAATCTTAAATAAGGAACATCAATAAAAGGAGTCTCCTTAAAATTATAAGGATTAGGCATAACAGCTCCCTTTAATATTGGAACATTATTTACCATTACTGCATAAGCATCTTCAAAAGGTCTCCACCATTCAAAAATTTCATGCATTTTTAATTCAGGGTCATCTGTATTTTTATATATTTCATTTCCTATTCCTGATGAACCTTGTTGATAATCAGAACCTTTAGTTGTTCCTTCATGTGTTAATTTTACTTCATTTCTTATTTTAGCATAATCTTCTATATTACCACCATGATTTTTAGTAGCTACTTCTAATCGTTCTTCATCATAATGAGGATAACATCTTTTTATTTCTTCTAATGTTAAAATTCTACGTTTAAACCAAAACTGTTTACTTTCTCTTGGTATATTATGCCAATCATACCAAAGAGCATAATTATCAACCCATTCAGCATAAGGAGCATCATAAAATGTTTTCTTTTCTTTTTTCCAAGTATATTTTTTCTTTGCTAAATCTTTAGTATCTAAAAATTGATGAGTACGAACATCTTTTTTCCAACTTACCTGTAAAAAACCAGTACCATTAACTAAAGAAGAACGCGCTAACAATTCAGAAGTTTTATCCATTTCTGCCACTTCCCAAGTATAGTCTAGTGTATTCTGAACACGAATAGCTTTTTGTTGATCTTCTGCCCCACGACCCTGTACAGAAAAATCAGGACGAGCATCTAAAATACGTGGCATTAAAGTTTCTACTACTGATTGAATGTAGGGAGTAAAAATATTTGCTTGCCACTTTTGTATCTCTTTAGCTCTATCTCCATTATAAGCAATATATAATTTATATGATCTATCCAATCTTGGCTTGATACAATTTATAAAATATTTTTTTGCATCAGCTAACTGCCATACATATTTCCTCATCATATCTTCTTCTTTTTTCCCACCAAAACGTTTGGCATTGTATTGTGTTTTTCTAGGCATATTGTTATTTTATTATTTTAAACGTAAAAGTATTGTTACCTATTCTTTTCTGTAATTCTTTAGCTTTTGGATAATCGTTAGGAATAGCAATATCAAAACTTTCATTTCCTTTATTATAACGAATATTTTTTTTATCATTAACTCTAAATACTCCATTACCATAAGGAGTCTTGACATCTTTTAATTTAGGTATTTCAAGTAATGTTCCCTGTTCATATTTTCTTAATCCCATAGCAACATCACCAAACTTTACTGGTTTATTAAAAGCTCCAATTCCTATATTAGTACTTTTAGTTTGATTAGGATCAGTTGGATTATAATAAGTAGCTTTAAATTCTTTAAGATGTTTTTTAGTTTTAGTAATTACTGGCATTTGAATTGAAGATATACGTTCTGCATAAGTGTTTGGTAATTCTTCTTGATTACTTTCTTGTTTAATATTTTTTATTTTCTTGTTAGTATCTGAAAAAAAATCAAAAGAACTATTAAGTTCTTTTAATCTATTTCTAATCTTTTCTAAAATTGTACTACCTTGATATGACATAAAAATAATTAGTAAGAAAATGATTTAGGAAGGAATTGTGAGTAATCAAGTTGCTCTAATACTTTATTATACATTACTTTAAATCCTTGCAATGCCAAAGAAATAGCAAATATAGTATCATCATGATAACCTTGACTAGCATTCATATCACCATTCTTATCATAAATAAATGTTAACATTTCATTTAATAATTCTTCACTATGTAAAAGTAAAGTTCCTTCTCTAAAATTTTTATCAAATTCATTTATTAACTCTCCTCTGTTTATTCTAGTAGTTCTCCAACCAAGTCTATCACTCATTTCTCTTCCTAATGTTTCTAATTTAGATTGTCTAAAATAAAGACTTGGATATAAGAAATTTTTTAAATGCATCATTGTAGGCATACCACTATTCATTTCAACTACCATATGTGCATTATTATATATTCTTCCAGTTTCATTTAATTTTTTAGCAAATTCATCCTGTGGTATATATCTACGGAAAAAAGCAACTTCTTCTCCTGTCGTTCTATCTAATATTATTGCTGCTGAATAATCACCACCTTCAACACCATCTGCAGGATCAACTCCACATACATAGAAATGTTCAGGATGAGGTTTTTTATAAATTTTCCAATCATTAACTTCTTCCACTTTATATTTTTGATCACCATCTTCTACTTCATCACCAACTTTCAAAACATCATCACGACACTTTTGTATTTTTTTATTATCAAATACTGCTAAACCTGAAGAAAGAAAAGCTAAATCATATTCCTGCGCAAACTGCATTGGATTATTAGTCCGTTTTTTTATTGCTTCTATTTCAACTTTTGAATATCCCCAGTTCCAACCATATTTCTTTTTAACAAAACTATTTTCTTTATCAAACCAAAGTTTAGCGTAATGATTCGCCGTTCCCCTCGGAGTTTGATGACCAACTATTCCATTATAGACAACTGTATGTCCATCATCAACAGTAAAATCATAAACATTTTCTTTAATTGGAATTATTTCAACAATATTATCATAATAATATTTATAATCATATATCTTTTTAATATTTTTAAATAAAGTACTATTTTTATTTTCACATTTATTTAATATCTTTTCTAAAGTTTTATAATTAATATTATTACTTTTGCTATAAAGTCCTGAGTTCAAACCATTACTTATATCAACTCGTTTTATACCTAACTCTTTTAAATTATTTTTTATTATTTCTCCTATTCCTGGGACAATATAACTATTATTTTTTTCTATATTTCTATATCCAGCTTGTTTTCTTTTTATTCTAAAACCTATTTTCTCTAAAAATAATTTACTATTCCAATTATTCATTTCTAAAACATAACCGCTAGAAAAAACTTTAACTCTTTTAGATGGTTTAGAAATATATGAATGAGTCGATGTTATAATTCCAAAATTTAATAGCAACATCCTAGTAATATCAATTATTTTTTTACTAGTACTAGTCAAAGCAACAGTACCTCTATTTTTTCTACAAGATGCATCAGTATCAAATAATCCCTGTAAAAATGCTTTAATATTTTTTTCACTCCATTCAAATATTATTGATGGAATTTCTTTTTTTCTTGCTTTTTCATATTTAAATCCTATATAATTTATTAAAAAATCAACAAAACTTTTATTTGTGCATCGATAATGATAAGAATTTTCTTTTTTCCCCTGTAAAAAATGTAAACCTAATTTATTATTTAATAAAAAATTAGTAACATCTTCATCAGTATTAGTAATAACAACATATCTTTCATTTATATATCCGTCACCAATTATCAAACCCATTAAATAAGATAAATCTTCACTAATATAATCAACATTAAATAATTTTAAATTTTTCTTATTAAAACCATATTCTTTAGGTACAAAATTTACTTTATCATTATTACCCCATAAATTTTGTCCAAATTTTATAGGAACGAAATCACCTACTTTTAAATCTTTTGCTTCTACAAATTCTAATTTATCATCTTTACAAACAAAAATTTTATGAATTGAAGACATTTTAAGTTCATATCCCTTTCTTGTTCTTATTTTAAAACCATCCTGTACTCCACTGTTATAATAAGTATCAGTTGATTTTAAACCATAATGACCGTCTAACTTTATTTCTTTACCATTAGAGAAACCATATTCATTATTATCCCAATCATGAATATCACTTACAAACCTTGGTCCATTTTCAGTAAAAATTATAGTATCTCCGGCAACACATGACTCAATTATCAATTTTCCTTCAGGCGGTACTGCAGCATCTAAACCAATTATCTTTTCTTCTTGTTTTTCCCATAAACTAAGTTCGGTTACCAAAACATTGTGTAAAGTAAATCCATGGCCCACATTATCACCTGATGACAAAACTAATATTTTAGAATCAATACGAGGAAAACTTATTTCCCATTTAGAATCATAATGAACAGTTGGTTTTAATTCTTCCGGAGTATTACGATAAAATGTTTTAACTTTATCTAGTAACTCTCCTGCAAGTTGTGCATTATATCCAATAATAGCTGATGTAGTTCCTGGATTCATAATTGTATTATGATATATCCATGAAACAACAGCCGTTGAAAATCCAATTTGACGAGCTTTCAAAATAATAACTCTACTATTCTTTTTTATTGTATTAAATAAATCTTTCTGAGCTTCATTTAAAATCAAAGGAATTAAATTTCCTTGTTTTTTTCCTTTAATCTTACAAAAATTTTCTACATAAAATTTAGGATCACGTAATTTTTCTATATTGTTTGAAGTATTATTTTCCATATAGATCCTCCCCTACTCTTTGCTCTGCTTCTTCTTGTTCATTATTATCAATATTTATAGTAGGAGGAGTAACTTCATAATCTTCAGTTACTTCACCTTCAATAGCTTTCTGTTTTTCTTTATCATTCAATGCACCAATAATAGCTTCTTCCCAACTTTTACCAGATTCTTCTTGCTTTTCATATTTATCTAAACCAAGTGAACGCAATAACAATGTTAAAGCTTTTAATTTATTATCATCTTTTTCAGTAGTTTCAATAATGTCTCTTATTTTCCCTACCAAATAGTCTAAATCTAATCCTGCTCTTCCTAGAGCAGCATGGTATTCTTTACGAATAGCCATTTTATCTAATGTACGATAAACATCAGCTGCACTTTTAAAACTAGCTAACTTACATAATTCATTAGTATCAGTAATTCCTTCAGATAAAGCTTTTAATAAAATGTTTTGTTCTAATTTATTATCTCGATAAAATTTACCTTGGCCTTCTACGAATACAACAGGTTTTAATTTCTTCATAATTATTTATTCTTTTTTATATTTTCTAATATGAGGAACAATATGTCTTTCTAAAGATAATTTATATACTCTACCATGTTCTTCATTATAACATCCTACATAATTAACTACATAATCCATAAAATTAATATAAGTCATTTTATGGTTTTCACCATATTCTAATAAATCCATTCTTTCCGGCATTAAATAAACAAATAGCAAACATTCAAAATTCAAGTATTTATATGGATATTCATATTTATCTTCAAATGGATTTCCTTCATCAAAATTAGGAAAGAAATCAGGAAAATAACTAGTAAGCCTATTAAAGAAACTATTGGCATTAGATAATAATCTATTTTCAAAACCAATTATATTACGTAAAAACAAACAAAATGCTCTATTACCATAAAAACTTTGAAAATTATTATTAATTTTACGAACATCATTATAACAAAATCTTCTAGTCAACCATACCATCTTGACTAATGAATCAAAGGTTTCTTTTTGAAAATTACTATAAGTCTTTTTATATAGTCTAATATATTTATCAATACTATCTGGTATTTCATTATAAGTACTTACCAAATCTAACTTCATTTTATTTTTAATCAATTTAGTATTAAAAATATCTTCATATTCTTTTTCATAATATTTCATAATTTATTTTAGTTATTTTTTCTTCTTTTCTTTCTTTTTTTAACTTTACCTTTAATTTATGCTCTTTTTTTATTTTAAATTTTCTTTTAGCCATAATTAAACAATACCTCTTTGTCTTAAACCATCCAACCGAGTCATTAAGTCAGGAGCTGTCTGACCTTCTACTGGAGTAGTAGTATCGGTTGCTCCTCCTGGAGTTAAGGTTGTATCAATAGGAGTAGTAGTAGCTGTTTGTTCTATTGGTGTTTGTTCCTGTGGAGCTTGTTGAATACCATTAGGGTCTACTCCATTTAAAAGAGTTTCAAATAAAGTTACAAAATCAGGATTCTGTTGTTCTAAAGTTGCTAAAAATTGATTAATTGATTCTAAATTATTAGGATCAACTCCATTATTCTGTAAAAATTTAAACATTTCAGTCATTATTTCAGTCTTTAACTGCTTAATTTCATTATCAGTTGTTATTTTACTAGTTTCTAAAGCATTATTTTTACTTTGAACATCTTCAAAACCACTTTCTAAGTCAGCTCTCATCTCTTCTTCTGTCATATCGTATGTTTTATTAGCTTGCATTTGTACTTTTTTTTCTTTTTTAGCCATAAATATATTTTTAAAATTAAAAATTCGTACCATTAGTAACATTATAACATAAGTAACATAATTTTGTACAACAAAAAAGACTGCCAAGTCGATGACAGTCAATTTTGTATTATTTCTTACCCCTAATTTTGCAGACAGAAGGATTTAATATTTTACCTCCACCAAACAGATAAGCTAAAATCTTTTTTATTTACGAAACTCCCAGGCCCACCTAGGAACATTTCGGCTCTTACCGCCTATCAAGCTTCTTGAGCTATTTAATATAGTTAACAACATGACTTAGCACAAGTTCTTTTGCTAATTTCTACTAAAGCTGGATTAATTTTATTGCCAGCACTTTTGTCGCGTCATAGTATTTCTTCATGTTTGGATTGCTAACAGTGAGTAAACCTACCTCATGTCAGCATGCTTTACATCCGCGACTAGGATGTTATTCAGCCATATCCGCAAAATTAGAGGAATAATAAGGAACTAACGTTAAGGAACTAACGTTAAGGAACTAACGTTAAGGAACTAACGTTAAGGAACTAACGTTAAGGAACTAACGTTAAGGAACTAACTATTTCTTATATAACTTTTTAATTTTTTATTAGGTGCAAAATTAATACGCTTATGTTCGTATATAGTATTTAACTTACCAGTCTTCATATTAGTAAAACGTCTTTGCGCATAAGTACGAACTTCAAACTTACCCCAGTCTGGCATACAAATACTACCTTTATCTAACATTTCATTAATTAATTCCTTCATTAGAGCGTAATATACTGATCTTACTGTATCAACTCCTATATAGTTACATCTATCAGATACATCTTTCCAAAATTTATTCTTATCTAGTCGTGGCATAGTATATTGTTATTTTCATATATGTTGCAGGAGTAGGACTCGAACCTACGACCTTCAGATTATGGGTCTGACGAGCTGCCAACTGCTCTATCCTGCTTAAAAGCCAAAGAAAGGGATTATAGTATTCTCTGTTCGGGTAGATTTTAATCCACCATGAATAAAATTATGTCCTCAGTTTCAGCTATAAAGTAGTATAGCATAGGTAAAATCACTTGTCAAGGTATTAAAAAGGGATAAATAAAACCGTTTTGCTTTAATGTAAGTTCCTTATTACATCAAAAAGCAATTATAGCGTCTACGCTAACGGTTTATTTATCCCATGTTACAAAAGAACTTTATATATACTTCCGCCCAATCTCATTTTTCAGGGAAAAGGCTAATTGTTATTATTTAATTCCCCACCATCTTAAAAGGAGGATAATAAGATGTGAGCGGAAAGATATATTTTATATTTGTATTATATCATAAGTAACTAATTATTTAAATTGTTTAGTTAAGGGTAAAAGTTTTAAAATTTTGAAAAATTTATTTTTGATATATAGGATAGTATAATGTTTTTTATGGAATGATAAGGTGTTGTGTACTTCTAGTTTGCTCTTATTGCCGTTTATACACTACGTAGAACGTTTTAAATGTAAAAGAGGTGCAATCATACCACTAGTAGGTATTGGAGGCTTAGATATGCTCGCTATAAGCTATAGGGAACTTATGTTAGAGAATTTATGTTAGGGAGAGAATATATGTGACTTAACTATAGGGTAGTGTCTGATATTACAGTATGGGATATTACAGCAAAAGGAAAAATGCAAGAGGGTACAGTACTTACCACCCATACGGAATAAAATAGAGTTCCTAATCAAGCACTCCCCCCCCCTGCTTATTGACTGCTATATATATATTATTTTTTATATTCTCCTATGGGTATGCACCTTTTTTTATGGTCTTATTTTATTGGTCTTTTTTCTCATAAAACAAAATGCTATTTTTGACTTCGCATAATAAATATTATACGCAGTCCAGATATACTAATATTAGCCTAAAACTAGACTATTATATTTTATATATTAAATTGTGCTAGTTATGCACTGAATTATTATAATGTTGTCAAGGATATTATGAAAGTTATTATATTTATTTAATAATAAAGTGGATAAGTTTTTGATGTAAATTAAAGCCCGTGTTTATTGATGTATATGTTAACTATATTCATTGACAAGTGATAAGTAAAAAGATATAATTAAGAGGAAGAGGAAAGAAAAGCGTATAAATTAACTATTAGCTTATTCCGCTCGCCTGCCGGCTCGCTTACGCCGAACACGAACACGAACACGAACACGAACACGCCGACGCTACCGCTTACGTCTTACGTCTTACGACCACGACCACGAACCAATACGACCATTAAGGAACTTACATTGAAAGACTTACATTAAGATACTTACGTTACTAAACTATTACCATATAACCTAAAATAAACAAAATAGCACAATAACAAGGCTTAAAATTGACTTGTAAGCAATTTAAAACATTATACAGGATAAACTATACCATTAATTAATTAAATTATAATTACTATGAATAAATACGCCAAAGGCTGGAAATTCTACAAGTGTAGAAAATTTAACCCGTTTATCCTCTTCCTATTAACTGGAGGATTAACAGATAACTATTAATTAATTAAATATAATCAAATGATAAATTACACCTTAGACGCTTGCGAAAAACTAATAAGCAAATATATCAATGAATATGACGGCGAAATAATAACTATTAATGAGGGTTGTTTAGGCTTAGGCACTGTTCTATTACATAGCGCAAAAGGCAAAAAAACAATAATAATAAAAGAATTTAGTATCGGTGATAGTTCATGTGGGCATACAATCCGAAAATATAACAAAATACCTAAAAAGTATATTGCGATAATAACTAATTAAACACAATCAAATGCCAAAGTTTACAAAGGAATGTATAAAAGCAAGAAATAGAACAACTATAATATTACAGTCTAATAATATCAGTCAACGGCTGGCTGGTATTAATT
>Ga0075125_10000449_pt1 | contig 18712 bp, 15 predicted proteins | sample AntAceMetag02UKN_FD_69810 | JGI IMG/M metagenome (GOLD analysis project Ga0075125, IMG submission 69810) | Saline lake microbial communities from Ace Lake, Antarctica - Antarctic Ace Lake Metagenome 02UKN | ecosystem: Environmental > Aquatic > Non-marine Saline and Alkaline > Saline | place... | reverse complement strand
AGTAATGTATGGAGCAGTCAAATTTTATACTACGGCTAAAGAATATGGTATTAAACCTATCATTGGTTTAGAAGCTTATGTTGCCGCTCGTTCCCACTTAGATAAACAAGCCAATATTGATTCTGATCGCTTTCATTTAATTTTACTAGCTAAAAATAACGTTGGTTATAAAAACTTAATGAAACTAACAACCCTAGCCCATTTAGAAGGTTTTTATTATAAACCGCGAATAGATATGGAAATGCTCAAACAATATTCGGAAGGATTAATTGCCAGTTCTGCCTGTATTGAAGGAGAAATTCCCCAACTTCTATTACAAGGAAAAGACAAACAAGCAGAAGAAAAGTTAAAAGTATTTTTAGATATTTTTGGCAAAGACTTTTATTTAGAAATTCAAGATCATCCTAAAATTTCTAAACAAGAAAAGGCTAATAAAAAAATAATAGCTTTATCAAGAAAATTTGGTGTTCCTTTAATTGCTACCAATGATGTTCATTATGTTGAGAAAGATGATGCTGAAGCACAAGATGCTTTGTTGGCAGTTCAAACTCAAAAGATGGTTGATGACAAGAATAGATTAACAATGCTTGGTTCGCCTGATTTTTATCTCCGCTCTCAAGAAGAGATGAGCGATGCTTTTAAACAATATCCTGAAGCAATTGAAAATACACAAAAAATCGCCAAAGCCTGTAATGTAGAGATTCCTATTGGTAAATGGATTTTACCTTATTATCCTTTACCAGAAGGAAAAACAGGAGAAGAACACTTAAAAGAACTTTCTCATGAAAGATTAAAGGATCGCTTTTCCAAAACAAACAAAGAAGCTTTAGAAAGGCTTGACTATGAATTAGATATTATTTGTAAAAAAGGTTTTGCGACCTATTTTTTAATTGTTCAAGACTTTGTTAACTGGGCTAAAAAAGAAGGCATCAGAGTAGGACCGGGGAGAGGATCCGTAGCTGGTTCTTTAGTATCTTATGTTTTGAGAATTACTTCTATTGATCCTTTATACCATGATATTCCTTTTGAGAGATTTATGAATCCACAAAGACCAAGTCCTCCTGATATTGATTTAGACTTTGCCGATGATCGTCGTGATGAGGTTATTGAATACGTAACTAAAAAATATGGAGAAGATAAGGTCGCTCAAATAATTACCTTTAATGTCATGAAGGCCAAAGAGTCGGTCAGAGATATTGGGAGAGTTTTAGGAATGCCCTATTCTGATCCTGATAAAATCGCCAAACTAATTCCAGTCGGAATGTCTCTCGAAGAGGCTTTAAAAGCAGTTCCTGAATTAGCCGGCTACTATAAACAGAAAGAATTTAAGAAATTACTAGATTTGTGTAAAAGAGTGGAAGGAGTTTCTCGCCATGCTTCCACTCATGCGGCTGGAGTGGTTATTGCCGATAAAGAATTGACAGAATACGTTCCGTTACAAAAAGAGAGTAAAGGGGATCGTATTATTACCCAATATGATATGTATTCCATGGATCTTAATTCTTCAGATAACGCCATTGGTCTTTTAAAAATGGATTTCTTAGGTTTAAGAAACTTAACTATCTTAGAAAAAGCATTAGATTATGTTCGTCATGAAAGTGGAAAGGAAATAGATCTTTCAGAAATAAGACTAGATGATAAAGAAGCTTTGGCGGTTATTGCCAGAGGGGAAACAACCGGGATATTCCAATTAGAAAGTTCTGGGATGCGCGGTTTAGCTAGGAAATTAAAACCTAATAAATTTTCTGATATCTCCGCTATAGTTGCTTTGTATCGTCCAGGACCAATGCATCTTATTGATGAATTTATAAAAGGAAAAAAGAATCCTTCTAAAGTAAAATATCTTCATCCTGATTTAAAACCTATCTTGGAAGAGACATACGGAATTGCTGTTTATCAAGAACAATGTTTACAAATTGCTAATGTTATGGGTGGTTATAGTTTGGGTGAAGCTGATATTTTAAGAAGGGCCATTGGAAAGAAGAAAAGGTCCATTATGACTCGGGAAAGAAATAAGTTTGTTAAAAGAGCCCAGGATTTAAAATATAAAAAAGAAATTGCCGAAAAAGTTTTTAATTTCATTGAGAAATTTGCAGAGTATGGTTTTAACAAAGCACATTCCACTTCCTATGCCATGATTGCTTATCAGACTGCTTATCTTAAAGCTCATTATCCGGTTGAATTTATGGCCGCCTTGCTTACTGCAGAAGCTGGTGGTGGTTCAAATCCAAATAAAGATACAAAAGTAGCTTTGGCTGTGGAAGAATGTCGAAGAACAAGAATTAAAATTCTACCTCCAGATATTAACAAATCAAAGGTTGTTTTTACTATAGAAGAAGATAAAGATTCTTTGGAAGGAAAAGCTATTCGTTTTGGGCTCTCAGCCATTAAGAATATTGGCGAAGCGGCTATTAAGGCTATTTTAGAAGCCAGAGAAATGGGCGGTAATTTTAACTCTTTGGCTGAACTTTGCCAAAGAGTTGATCAACAAAAAGCTAATAAAAAAGTTGTTGAAAGCTTGATTAAGGTAGGGGCAATGGATAAATTTGGAAAAAGAGCCGCTATGATTTCCTCATTAGAAAAGATTAGAAGCAAAGGTAACGATTTTCAAAAACAAAAAGCTAATGGGCAAGATAGTCTTTTTGATGGAGATGAAAATGATGAAGGGACACAAGCTGTTGATGACCTTCCAGATATGGAAGAATTTGATCGTCAAGAATTACTTTCTCTAGAAAAAAGCCTTTTAGGATTTTATCTGACCGAAAATCCATTAACTCCTCTTATAAAATCTCTAGACTCACGTAGCTCACATAAGATTGGAGAGTTATTAGAAGATAAAAATGTTAGTGGGCAGATTAAGATGGGTGGTTTAGTAGTTCAAACAAAGGTTGTTTTGACCAAAAATAAAGGACAGGAGATGGCTTTCGTCAAAATTGAAGATGATAGTGGTTCTATTGAAGTGGTTGTTTTCCCCAAGATATATTTTCAAACCAAACCATGTTGGAAAGAAGATAAGGTTGTCTTTATTGAAGGTAAAGTTCAAACAAGAGAAGGGGATAGAAACATTATTGTTGAAAAGGCTACTTTGATAGAAGAAGAGGATTTAGCCAAAAAGGAAAAAAAAGTTCCAAAGAGCGATTTAGACTTTGAAATAGAAATTCCTTCTCGAGTTAATCCTAGAAAGTTGGTTGAAATAAACAAGATTCTTAAACAAAGCCAAGGTCAAGATAAAGTCGGCCTCATTTTTGCTGATAGTCAAGGGAGAAGAAAAAGAATGGCTCTTCCCTTTGGAATAAAATATTCTAAGGAACTAAAAGAGCAAATAAATAAGATTATTGAAGAATAACCTCTTTTTTGGTAAAATATCTTTTATGGCAAAAGAAGCTCAATTAAATGGAACGACCTTTCATGTTGGTGATAAGGTAAAAGTTCTTCAAAAAATTCAAGAAGGAGACAAAACTAGAAATCAACCTTTTGAGGGTATTATTCTTGGTATTAAAGGTTGTGGTGAAAATAAAACATTTGTTGTTAGAAAGATAGGAGCTGGTGGGATAGGAGTAGAAAGGATTTGGCCTTTAAATTCTCCCTGGATTGAGAAGATTGATGTTTTGAGAAAGGCAAAAGTCAGAAGAGCAAAGCTTTACCATTTAAGGGACTATCCTAAAAAAATTAAATTTGCTAGTGAAAAGCAAGACAAAGTTAAAAAAGCCAAAAAGAAAAAATAAAACTTCTTTAGGAATTGAAACCCTAGTCGTAGGACAACTTCAAACTAATTGTTACCTAGTTTTCGATAAAAAAACCAGAGAAGCTGTTATTATTGATCCTGGTGATGACGCTGAGTTTATTATTCAAAAGATTAAAGACTTAGATTTAAAACCCCAATTTATTTTAGCCACTCACGGTCACTTTGACCACATCTTGGGCGCTTTAGAGCTCAAATTAGCCTTCAAAATACCTTTCTTAGTTCATAAGAAAGATGAATTTATTGTTAAAAGGGCTGGGAGGACAGCTGATTATTTTGTAAAAGGGGAATCTAATTTAACTCCAAAGATCGATAAATATATTAAAGAAGGCGATGAAATTGTTTTTGGTAAAGAAGGGGAATTAAAGGTAGTAGAAACTCCAGGTCACTCCCCTGGCGGGGTATTTTTTTTAAACGAGGGAGTATGTTTTTCAGGCGATACCCTCTTTAAACAAGCTATAGGTAGAACTGATTATTCCTACGGTTCCTCTAAAGATCTCTTGGAATCTCTTAAAAAAATATTTAAACTTCCGAAAGAGACGATAGTCTATCCGGGGCATGGAGAGGTTACTATTATTGAAAAAGAGATAAAAATCTTGAAAGGTATGATAAAATAAATAATGTCAGCTAAAACCGCACAACTTAAAGATAAAGAATTTTGGTATAAGGATATTCTTCTTACTTGTAATAAACTACCTGATTTTGAACGCAACGACGTTAATCTTTCCACTCAATTTTCTCGTAATATAAAATTAAAATCACCCCTTGTTAGCTCTCCTATGGATACTGTCACGGGGTCTAAAATGGCTATCCTGATGGCCTTAATGGGTGGAATTGGGGTTATTCACTTCAATTACGAAACGATTGAGGAACAGATGAAGGAAGTAAAGAAGGTAAAGAGATTTGAAGCAGCCTTTGTTTTAGAACCTATTGTTTTAAGCCCTAAGAATAATATTTCAGATATTTATGATATTGCGGAAGAATATGGATTTTATAGTGTGCCTGTAACTGAAGATGGGACACTAAAATCAAAATTAGTTGGGATGGTGACGCATAGAGATGTTCGTTTTTTAGAAACAAAAAAAGATATGAAGATCCCCTTAGAAAAGATTATGACTAAGGCAGAGGATCTTATCACAGCTAAAAAAGAAGATACTTTAGATAAAAACAATATTAAAGGAGCCAATAAGATTATTAGAAAATATAATCTAGATACTCTTCCTATTGTTAATAAGAATTCTCGTTTGGCAGCTTTAGTCACCGATAGTGATTTAAGAAAAAATAAAATATACCCTTTAGCCACTAAAGACAAAAATAAACAATTAAAAGTTTTAATTGCTGTTGAATCAAGGATATCTTTGGCTAAAGAGAGAATTAAAAAAGGAATAGAAGCTGGAATAGATGGTATTGTTATAGACTCTTCGGTTGTTTTTAAAGAGCAGATAGAAATAGCTAGATATGTAAAAAAGAATTATCCTCATCTAGAAGTTATTCTAGGAAATATTGATTCAGGCGAGATGTTAAAAGAAATTATTAAGGCAGGCGGTAAATATGTCGATGCTGTCAAGGTAGGTATTGGCCCTGGAGCCGCTTGTATTACCCAACAGCAATTAGGGATTGGTAGAGCTCAAGGTTCCGCCCTCTTAGATTGTGCTCAGACAGCCGATCAAATGGCTAAAAAAACAGGTTTTAGAATGCCTTTAGTAGCTGATGGTGGTATTAAAAATAGTTCAGATATAACTAAGGCCCTAGCCTTAGGGGCTCAAACAGTCATGATAGGAGGACTTTTAGCTGGATTAGAAGAATCACCAGGTGATGTTATCTATAATGAAGAAAAGGGCTATTTAGTTAAGAAATACAGAGGGATGGGGTCAATGGAGGCAATGGAAAAAAGAGGGGCAGTACGTTATAGAGTAGATAAGAATAGTATTAAAGTGGCTGAAGGTAAGGTTTTAGAAGTTGGTTTTAAAGGTTCTGGTTATCTATATTTACCTAAGACTATTGCGGCTGTTAAGCAAAGCATGCAAAAACTAGATTCTAAAGATATAAAAACCTTACAAAATTCTATTGAAATAAGACCTAATAAGATTTTGTTATAAGTATTTTTTAAAAGATATATTATTACGAGTTTTAGAAATTGCTATTTCTAGTAAACAAGAACTTATTATCTTCCACAAAAAGTATAAAGATAGTCCTAACTAAAGGTTTTTTTTGATGTAAATTGTGATCCCAGATCATTGGAATCCGAACCAGGTTATAGCTAATCTACTGGATTTGTTTAATAAGTTTGCTTCTGAATTATTTCCTGGGAATAAACTAATATTTCCATTGGTTATTGAACCGTAACTTTATATTGGTAGAATGGTAAAAGAGATTATTTTATGAAAAACATTATAGAGGTTAGAAATCTAACAAAATATTATGGAAAAACATTAGCTGTAGATGGGATAGATTTTGATGTAAAGAAAGGAGAAATATTTGGGTTTCTAGGACCTAATGGAGCAGGTAAATCTACAACTATAAACATGCTTTGTACCATAATAGGAAAAAGTAAGGGTGAATTACTCATAGATGGAGACGATGTCTTTAAAAAACAGGAGGAAGTGAGGAAGAAAATAGGAATTGTTTTTCAAGAAAGGACATTAGATGAAAAACTCACTGCAAAAGAAAATCTTTATATCCATGGGAGGCTATATAACATTCCAAAAAGTAAGATAAATGAAAGAATAGAGAAGGTTTTAAAAGTAGTAGAATTATCAGCTAGGGAAAATGATTTGGTAAGCTCTTTTTCAGGAGGAATGAAAAGAAGGTTGGAAATAGCTAGAGGTCTTATGCATTACCCTAAAGTATTGTTTTTAGATGAACCTACCACAGGACTTGATCCTCAAACTAGAATTCATGTATGGGAATATTTATTAAAGCTAAGAAAAAAATATAAAACAACTATTTTCCTAACCACTCATTATATGGATGAGGCAGAGATATGTGACAGGATTGCCATAATAGATCAAGGAAAAATTGTCGTATGCGACACGCCACAAAAACTAAAAGGTGATTTAGCAACAAAGATAGTAAGGTTTAAAGTAGATGATAAGAAAAATGCAATTCAATTAATTAATAAGGAATTTGGATATAAATTGATTGAAACTAATGAAGGTTTTTTAGAAATAGAGGTAGAAGGTAAGCCAACAGAATTTATAGTTGGATTTTCTAAAAGATACAAAGGGAATATGAGTTATTTAGAGATAATCAAACCAACATTAAATGATGTTTTTATAAATATTACTGGAAAAGATATAAGAGAATAGGAAAAATATAATATGACAGCGATTATAACCATTTGGTATCGTGAATTTTTAAATTATATAAGGGATAGATCAAGAATACTAAGTTCATTTTTGATGAGTATCATGTTGATGCTTGTTTTTACCTTTGCCTTAGGTAATTTTGATACATCCATACTTGGTATTGAAAAAATTCAATACATGTTGCCAGGAATCATCGCTACCAGTATATTTATGACTTCAATAAATGGAGCATTAAGTGTTGTAACTGACAAAACGGAAGGTTTTATGAAAGAATTTTTAGTTTCACCCACAAAAAGATCAAGTATTGCCATTGGTAAAATTTTAGGAACAGCAACAACTGCATTAATACAAGGAACTATTATCCTGTTAATTTCTCCTTTATTTGGAATGAGATACTCTATTGGTATGCTATTAGGTTTATATGCAGGAATGATTGCCATAGCTTTAGCGGTTGCGGCAATAGGGTTATTTATTGCAACAAAAGTTAAATCGGCAATGGGGTTCCAAATGTTTGTTCAAATGTTGATGATGCCTATGATGTTTTTATCTGGGGCATATGTCCCAATTGATAATTTACCAAACTGGTTACGACCAGTTGTATATATAAATCCTGTTACCTATGCAGTCAGTGCATTTAGGAACATATCTGTAGATACAAGCGGAATATCCAACGAAATCTTAGAACGAATGGGACTTATTCTAACTTATGGTGATTTCAAAGTAACTCCTATTATTTCTATTGGAGTACTTTTAATTATAGGGTCAATCTTTTTACTACTTGCCGTAAATGCATTTAAAAATGTTTCTATCACACATAAAATAAAATTAAGATCACGTGGACTTGGGAGCCATTAAAATAGCCCTAAATAAAGGGCTTTTTTGATGTTAATTGTGAACCAAGTGTCCCTAGGATGGAACACCATTATAGAGAACCTAACCTATCAATATGGAATACTAAAGAAGTTTATTCAAATTCCTCAGGTTGAACCTAATTACCTTGCTTTTATCAGGTTTTGATTAAATTAAAAAACAGAGTGAAGCAAGATTAGTAGAATCATCTTCTGGTTTTATTTAATGTATCCACCAAAGTTTAAACAAACTTGGTTTTTTGAAAACTTGTAAAAGGTCAGTTAAGGAAAAGGCCCCGTCTTTATTTAAATCAAAAGGCAACATAAATTTAAAAAAGACTTCATTTTTCTCTTGGGTAATGGTTAAAAAGGTTTGTCTAGGTAAATAATAAGGCTTAAGTAGAACTAGCCTATACTGTTCACCGATTATCAAGTTATTGATTTGTTTAACTTCTCCTTGGCTTCTGTTAACTTTAATATTACTTTTTTCAAAAACAATTTCCTGTTTGGAATTATAAATTAATAATCTAAAATCATCACCCCGGTTGGTTCTTTTGGGAAAAAGCTTGGTTGTTAATTTAAGGTTCACTTGGGGTACAATTTCTAAATTCCATATGGTCTCTTGAGTAATTATTTTATGATCATCTTTACTAATACCAATATTGACCTTGAAGTTACCTAAATGATCACCGGTTTTAAAATAAAGATAAATGGTCTTTTCCTCAAGAGGTTCAATTGAAGAAAAATCAGAGAAGAAATATTGAAAATCATCAGATAAACCATCAAGTTTTAGTTTATAACCCTCATTGGTATCCCAAATACTTTGACCCTGATTTATGATTTTTAAAGCAAGCTGGTAAGCTGAATTCTTGATTAACTTTTTTGGTAAAGGTTCAAGCAAACCAATCTTATTCTCTTGGGTGGGCTGGCCTTTAACTTTAGATATTTGCTGGACTTGGGCATATTGTAGGTAAAACTCCTTACTATCTAATTTCTGCCAAGAGAAGTGGTCAAAAGGCTCTCCTTGATAGTTAAGGATAAAAGGAGTGACAGCTATCACATTAGGATCTTTGGTTGTTAAATCAAAATAAGTTTGAAAATAACTGGCTGCTTGTAGGGCTGAATAAAAATTTTTATTGATACTTATACCTTCTTGATGGGGCCAACCTGTCTCAGTGATAAAAATCGGTAGGTCTTTTTTAACCCCTAAAACTTTCAATAAGGATAATTCCCATTGGTAATTTCTGACTGAGTTGCGGCCAGTGGCTGTTGGCGGACTAATATAGCCATGGTTAGGATAGGAATGTGAAGCCCAACCATCAAGATAGGTAAACAGTTCATCGGCCCCACCAGGGATAGAGGTAATCATCTGGTTTAAAAAAGTTACTTCATCTTCATATGCCGGTGGTGATGAAGGAGCGGCGCTATCAAACCCAGCTAACATTACAAAAAAATCAGGATTTTTGTTTTTTAAGGTTTTGGCAAAAGACAAAGCGGTTTGACCATAGCCTGCAGGATCGACTTTATTACCCCACTCACTACCATGATTGGGCTCATTAAAAAGGACTATATAGCGGTTTTTGACTACCCAGTTTAAAGAGTCAAGAAAATCAGCCCACTTTTGGGCTTCATCAGGTTGACAAACCAGCCAGCATTCATTTTCAAAACTACTAGAGAGTCTAATAATAGGAATAAGGTGAAGTCGTCTAGCTTGATCAAAAACATCTTGCCATTTATCTTTATTCATCTCTTTTTCTTCCATAACTAAAGTGACATAGCCCCAGTCACCACCGCTGGAATTAACCAGCTTAGCGGCAGATTCTAAATCTTCTTGGGTTGGTAGAGCTAAATGAATGCCAAATTTATTGTTGACATCATCAATTCTATTAAAACTTGCTCTTATTTCTTTAGGAAAAAGAAGGGTAAAAATAAATAATAGAGATAAAAAGAAAAATCTCATTAGACTTAATTTTACCACCTAAGACTAAGTTTGAGTATGATTACATCGGGTTAATTTCTTGAATCATGGGTTGAATCCTAACAAAGGGCATGGCAAGATGCTCGGGGAATTTACATATAGAAACCACCAGTTGTCCTATTTCTGCTGGTTTTGCAACTTTCTTTTTAATATCTGCGGAAAAACCTTTTAAATCGGCAGCTTTTGCAAATTCAGTATCACCCCATGAAGGCATCAACGTAGTAATATGAATATTATCTTCTCTTAATTCATTATGAAGGCATTTTGCCAGTGACTCCGTACCAGCCTTTGCTGCTGAATACACGGAAAATGTTGGCCATGCATGTTGCGCACAAACACTGCTAATAAAGATAATATTACCGCCACCTTGCTTTTTCATCAATGGAATCACTCTTTTTGTACCATAGATACAACCAGTAAGATTCGTATCTATGGATTGTTTAATTTCTTCATCAGTTTGGTTTTCAAGAGGTTTCACGGCTATTCCTGCGCCAGCATTATTTATAAGAATATCAATTTTTTTATCACTGCTAATAACAGATTTTACTAGCTCATCCCAATCTTTAGGTTTTGTAACATCTCCAACAAAATATTTTACATTCAGGCGTTTTGCTGCTTTTTTCAATTTATTTTCTCTACGACCAGTAATCCAAACAATACATCCTTCTTTTTTTAAAGCCTCTGCTATCCCAACCCCATAGCCAACTGATGCTCCAGTTATTATTGCAATTTTTCCTTTTAGATTCATATTGTATTTATAATATCATTGATAGTGCAAATGTATAAGAGGGTATTGATATAAAAAAATTATTTTTTTAATTGAAGAGAGTATTCAGGTTATAAGTAATAGCCCTAAATAAAGGGCTTTTTTGATGGAAATTGTGACCCCAGACCATTGGAATCCGAACCAGGTTATAGCTAATCTACTAGATTTGTTTAATAAGTTCGCTTCAGAGGTGTTTCCTAAGAAGAATCTAATATCCCCATTGGTTATTGAATCATAGCTTAAAAAATATAGATTAATTGACAGGAATAGAAAAAAAAGTTACGCTACAGTTATACTTTAATAATAAAGGGATATATGTCTGAAATAAAACCAGAAGAATCTTTAGCAATACAAGGCAAAAATAAAGAAAATCCTTTAGCACCTCTTGATAAGCTGTGCCCGATTGATGAATTGCTTACTCCTGAAAATGCTCAAAGTATACAGACAATGCCTAATATGAATTGGACTTCAATTCTTAGAAACTCTCCAGTTAAAAATGCAGAGGCTGAAATATTGATGGGTAAAATAACTGCAGCAGCAGTAAAGGAGGGGCATTGGGTTGATATTCCTCTTAAAGAAAAAAATCCAGAAGCAGTAAAAACAGGACTAAGAAAATTAGTAGAAGTAGAGTTACTAGAGGTAATTGATGATGAGGAAGGGAAACACTTTATTAGACCTAAAGATAAATTCATTTCTTTTATTAAAGAAAGATTAGCCCCTTATGGTTCTAAAGAAAAAGAAGATACCCCTGGAAAAAGAGTAATTGAAGCTGAAGCACAAGAGATTAAATAAACGAAGTTTTACATAACTAAAATAGCCCTGAATAAAGGGCTTTTTTGATGTAAATTGTGACCCACCGAGTTTGGAATTGGAACCAAATATGGAAGGAATTTAAGTATCTCTATAGTAACTTCTCAACTAAGGCTAAATTTGACTATGATTATCTACCTTTAGAGTATGGAACTAATTAACCTATAAAATTGATTATCATTCCTATTTATGATATATTTCCACCACATTCAGTAAATTCTAGTTTTCTATAGCAGAAGATATTAGTAATTTGCTTTGACATATATTTTCGGATTTTGTTCTTTAACATCAATATATTTAAGGAGGAAGAAATGAGGAATGTAAAAATAGCTATTGATGGTCCTCCAGGGTCAGGGAAAACTACTCTATTGAGTGGTAATAATAATGAATATTCTAATAGCTTGGAAAGTAGAGGTTATTTTATATGGAAAGAAAGCACTTCAAAAGCAGTTGAAGAAATGATGGTTAAAAAAATAGATAACTTTCTTGAAACCGATGAATTTATGAAAAAGATTTTAAAGCATGAAAAAGAGCATCACGAACAATCAACGGTAGAAAATATCTATTTTTTTGATAGAGGTTTACCTGGGTATGATTTCATAGTAGAAGATCTTAACCCAAAGTGGCTTCCAAAATTTAAAGAAGCTAGTAAAAAGTATAGATATTATTCACATGTTTTTATATTTAAACCTATTATTACTTTGAAAGAAGTAAAAAAGGGAGGACCACAAGGGAAGGTTTTCAATATAAAAGAAAGAATAATGATCTATGAAAAAATGAGGAATGAATATATAAAAAGAGGCTATAAAGTTATAGATGTTCCTTTAGTTTCATATAACTTAGAAACAAGTAATGAAAAGAGAATACAATTCATTCTTGCTAAATTAAAGGAATTAAAAGTTATAGCTTGAGAATCAATAAAAAGAAAGGAAAAGCAGATGAATTTTTTTAAAAAGATAAGAAAAGCCTTTCGGGATTTTATTAATGAAGTCTTGCATGAAGTCAAAGACAGTAGAAATAAATACAGCGGTTACCAAAGTCCAGGCGACAGAGATTAGATGAATTATTGTGCTATTTAAGCCACAGATTTTCTTTTTTACTCTTAGAGTAAATTAGGTCTGTGGCTTTTTCTTTTATATAATAATAGCCCTAATTAAAGGGCTTTTTTGATGGAAATTGTGACCCCAGCGGGATTCGAACCCGCGATCTTCAGGATGAAAACCTGATGTCCTAGACCGCTAGACGACGGGGCCTTAAAATTGGAAATTGTGAGCCCGGAAGGGATCGAACCTTCGACACCCTGCTTAAAAGGCAGGTGCTCTACCACTGAGCTACGGGCCCAATTACCATTATTTTAGCACAAATCTCGGGCTTTATCTATAAAAAAGACGTTCATTTCACTTAAGATTAAATTTACCCTGAAGATGTTCTAATAAATTATGTTACAATCAATCTATGATTATTTTGGGAATTGATCCTGGGACAGCCATGACAGGGGTTGGAGTGATTAAATGCACAAAGAAGGAAGTAAAGAATCTTTACTTTAACAGTATTAAGACTAAAAATGACCGTGATTCTGCTGATAGGTTAAATTTCATACATCAAGAAGTTCTAAATATTTTTAAAGAGTATAAACCCCAAGCTTTAGCTATCGAAAGTCTTTTTTTTAACTCTAATGCCAAATCAGCTTCAGCTGTTAGCCAGGCTATTGGTGTTGTTAAATTAGCTGGAGCTAAAAATAAAGTTAAAGTTTTCGAATATCCTCCTTTAAAAATCAAAATGAAGATTACTGGTAAGGGTAGAGCTGAAAAAAAGGAAGTCCAATCAGGAGTAAGAAAATTCCTTCACTTAAGAAAGATTCCTCGTCCTACTCATGCTGCTGATGCTCTAGCCGTGGCCATTTGTCATTGGTTAGAAAAAAACAAATAGCGTTCATTTGTCGAAAGTAGTATAATAATTTAAACAAGGAAGGGGGTGAAAAAAGAAAATTTATGGCCGATACTAAAGTTGGCGAAGTAATCCACTTTTACGATAAGATCAGCGTAGCTGTCGTTAAAATTTTAGCTCCTATTAAGGTTGGCGACAGTGTTAAATTTGCTGGACATGACAAAGAATTCCAACAAACTATAGATTCTATGCAGGTTGAACATGAGAGTATAGATAAAGCCAAAAAAGGCGACGATGTTGGAATGAAAGTTGATCAACCTGTTAAACCAGGAGACGAAGTTTATAAAGCATAAAAATGAATTGGGAACTTGCTCCTGATCTTCAAAAAGAGGTCGTAGAAATAATTTCTACCCTCGATTTATCTTATATTGACCCTAAAAGGGTGATTGTTTTTCGTAGTTCTGGTTCCAAATCCAGAGCCTTTGCCCGTATCTGGAGTTTTCCCAGAATATGGCAAAAAGCCTTAAATAAAAAACCTCATTATTGTATCGAAGTTTTATCTGAACATTTTGATCGATTGAGTCACCAACAAAAGAGAACAACTTTAATTCATGAACTAGCTCATATTCCTAAAAATTTCTCAGGAAGTTTATTACATCACGGCATGATGAATAAAATATGATTATTCTACATGGCGAAAACATTGTTTTAAGCAGACAAAAATTAAAGGAAAAAGTCACCGAATTTAAGGAAAAAACCAAAGGAGAGGTCTTACTTTTTGATGGCAACGTTAATTTAATAGATATCCAACAAGCTTTTCAATCTTTATCTTTATTAGGGCAACATCAATTAGTTGTCATTGAGAATCTCTTTGGTGGAAGAAAAACAAAAGAAAAAGAAAAAGTAATTGATTTTCTCAAAGGTATTAAGCCTAATAATTTAATCATTTGGGAGGCAAAAAAGATTGATGGTCGTGTTCTAAATGCCTTTCAAGGACAGATTTTAAAATTTGATTTATCTCCAGCTATTTTTCAATTCCTAGATTCTTTAAGACCTGGAAACACTAAATCTTCATTGCTTTTATTCCATCAAACTCTAAAACAACTTCCACCAGAAATGATTTTCTTTATGATAACGAAACATCTACGCCTTCTAATATTAGCCTCTGATTTAGGCAAAAAAGGCCTAAAAAACATGCCTCCATGGAGACAAGGTAAGCTTGTTAGCCAAGGCAATCAGTTTGGCTTAGATAAACTTCTTAACACTTATAAAAGACTTTTAAAAATAGACTGTCAACAGAAGACTGGAAAAACACCTTTTAGCCTTTCTTCTCAGCTTGACCTTTTAATAGCTTCCCTTTAGAATAAATTTAGGTAGACTGCCCATGAAAAAAGAAGAAAAAAATATTCTATGGTTTGACGAAATTGATAAAGATGATGTCGATTTAGTTGGCGGTAAGGGTGCAAATTTAGGCGAAATGACCAAAGCCGGAATTCCGGTTCCTCGTGGTTTTAATGTTACCTCAAAAGCTTATTTTGATTTTCTAGAAGAAAACAAGCTGAAAAGCAAAATCCATCAAGAACTCAAGAAAGTTGATGCCGATGATCCTCAAAGCATCAACGAAGCTTCTTCCAGGGTTAAAAAAATAATCAAAGGTGGCGATATGTCGCCTGAACTATCAAAAGAGATAATCCACAGTTATTTAAAATTAGGGGGTATTATTTCTCATGCCAGAGTGGCTATTCGTTCTTCAGCCACAGCCGAAGATTTACCAACAGCTTCTTTTGCTGGACAACAAGAAACATTTTTAAATGTTAAGGGAGAAGCTAATGTTTTGAATAGAGTTAAAGATTGTTGGGCCTCCTTATTTGAATCAAGAGCTATCTTTTACCGTGAAGAAAAAGGTTTTGACCATTTTAAAGTAGGTATTGCTGTTCCAGTCCAAGAAATGATTCCCGCCGATATCTCTGGAGTCATGTTTACCATTGATCCCATTACCCATCAGAAAAACAGAATTATTATTGAGGCAATCTATGGTCTAGGTGAGTATATAGTCCAAGGAATCGTTACTCCTGATATTTACAATGTTAATGCCAGTAATTTAGAAATCCTTTCTAAAAAAGTTGAAAAACAAATCATTCAATTAGTTAGATCAGAACGCGAAAGTGCCCAAAAGAAAGTTTCAAGGAGATTACAGCTCAAGAGAAAGTTAACCGATTCTCAAATCAAAGAGCTTGCGAAGTTGGGGAGAAAAATCCATAAACACTATTTCTACCCTCAAGATATAGAGTGGGTTTTATATAAAAAGAAATTTTACATTGTCCAGTCAAGACCGGTCACGACGATTAAAAAAGAAGAAAAGAAGAAAAAAACAGTCGAGATTAAAAGAGATATTTTATTGAAGGGAACACCAGCCAGTCCAGGAATAGTTTCAGGACCGGTTAAAAAGATTTTTTCATCTAAAAATATTAACAAAGCTGAGAAGGGTGATATTCTAGTCACAACCATGACCACCCCTGATTTTGTTCCAGCAATGAAAAGGGTTACAGCTATTGTAACTAATAAAGGTGGCCAAACTTCTCACGCGGCCATTGTTAGTCGAGAATTGGGGATTCCTTGTATTGTCGGCACTCAAAACGCGACGGAAGTTCTCAAAGAAAACCAGATTATTACTGTTAATGGCGCCAAAGGGGAAATATATAAAGGTGGTTTAAAAGAAGAGAGTGTTACTTTAGAAGGTCCTAAACCTGAAATTGCTAATCTTAAACATCAAAATATTATTAAAACAGCCACCAATATCTATGTTAATTTGGCTGAACCTGATCTTGCCGAAGAGGTTGCCAAAAGAAATGTTGATGGAGTTGGTCTTTTAAGAGCTGAATTCATGATTGCCCAATATGGAATTCATCCCCGAAAGATTCTGAAAGATAAAAAACAAAAAGGGTTTGTTGATGATTTAACTACTAATATAAGTACTTTCTGTAAAGCTTTTTATCCTAGACCAGTAGTTTACAGAGCAACCGACTTTAAAACCAATGAATATCGCAATTTAACTGGCGGTAAAGCCTATGAACCAGAAGAAGAAAACCCCCTTTTAGGTTATAGGGGAGCCTTTCGTTATATTACCGATGATGATGTTTTTGAACTAGAATTAAGGGCCATTAAAAAGGTTAGGAAAGAATATAATAATCTTTCCTTGATGATTCCTTTTGTCCGCACCCCTCAGGAATTAGAAAAAGTAAAAAGGATTATTCTTAGTAATGGTTTAAATCGTAGCGCTACTTTTGAATTACTACTAATGGTTGAAGTCCCCTCTAATGTTATTTTGCTAGAAGACTTTATCAAAGTCGGTATTGATGGTGTCTCTATTGGTTCTAATGACTTAACAATGCTTATCTTAGGTGTTGATAGAGATAATTCTAACTTAGCCGAGGCTTTTAATGAACAAGATAAGGCTGTTTTGTGGGCTCTAAAAAAAACAATTAAAACCTGTCATAAGCATAAAATTAGTTGTTCTATTTGCGGACAAGCCCCATCATTCTATGAAGACTTGGTCGAGAAATTAGTTGATTGGGGAATTACCAGTATTTCAGTTAACCCTGATGCCATTGAGAGAACAAGACAAATAGTCTATGAAATGGAAAAAAGAAAGATTAAGAAATAAATGGCCGAAATTAAAGAAATAAGAGCCAGAGAAATATTAGATTCTAGAGGAATCCCAACTATAGAGGCAAAAGTTTTTCTAAATGATGGGAGTTTTGCTGTTGCCTCTATTCCTTCTGGGGCTTCGATTGGCAAATATGAGGCCTTAGAACTTCGTGATCAAGATGAGAATAGATTTAATGGTAAAGGAGTCTTAAGGGCTGTCGAAAATATTAATAACATCATTGCTCCTAAAATAGTTGGCATAGATCCACGTAATCAACTAAAGATAGATAAAATTTTAATACAACTAGATGGAACAAAAAATAAGACTAATTTAGGCGCCAACAGTATTTTGGCCGTTTCTCAAGGGGCTTGTGAAGCGGCTGCGGCTGCACAGAGAATAAATATCTTTGAACATGTCTCTCGTCTCTTTGGTCTTAAAAGAGAAGAATTATTTATGCCCACCCCAGTCATGAATCTTATTAATGGCGGTAAACATGGAGCTGGTAATTTAGACTTTCAAGAATTTCATATTATCCCTTCTGAAAAAAAACCATATAGTGAAGCTTTAAGAATGGGAGAGGAAATTTATCAATCGGTTGAAAAAGTCTTAATTAAAAATGGAGCTATTCATTCCATTGGTGATGAGGGTGGTTTTGCCCCTGATCTTTTCACTAATCTTGATGCCTTAGAAGTTTTAACTCAAGCTATTAAAGAAGCTAAATATGAGCTAAACAGAGATGTTTTTCTAGGTCTTGATGTTGCTGCAGACAGTTTTTTTAAAAATGGTCGTTATAAGATAAGAGATCGCAGTATGCCTTTAGATACCAATGAATTCACTGAATTTTACAAAGAATTAAATCAACAACATCGATTAGCCACCCTAGAAGATCCTTTGGAAGAAGACGATTGGAAAGGCTGGCAGAAAATAGTCAAAATGTTACCAAAAACAGTCATTGTTGGTGATGATCTTCTGGCCACCAACAAAGAACGAGTTAAAGAGGCGATTAAACTTAAAGCTTGTTCAGCTATTTTAGTTAAACCCAATCAGATTGGGACCATTGCCGAGACAATTGAGGTAATCAAAATTGCTCGTCAGGCAAATTGGAAAGTTATTGTTTCCCATCGAAGCGGAGAAACTAATGATAGTTTTATTGCTGATTTTGCCGTTGGTGTTGGGGCTGAACATGTTAAATTCGGTGCACCAGCCAGAGGAGAAAGAGTTGCTAAATATAATCGACTCTTAGAAATAGAACAAATACTTAATCAATATAAAAATAAATGAAAAAAAGACCCTTTGTTTTAGTTATTCTAGACGGATGGGGTTTGGCTTCGTCACATAAGGGAAATGCAATTGACCTAGCCAGTACTCCAAACTTTGATAAGCTTTGGGCTGTCTATCCCCACACCCAATTATTAGCTTCAGGAGAAGCCGTTGGTTTACCTAAAGGTGAAGACGGTAACTCAGAAACAGGCCATTTAAATTTAGGGGCTGGTAAGATTGTTTTCCAAGATCTGCCAAGAATAAACAACTCCATCAATGATGGAAGTTTTTTTAAAATAGAAGCTTTTAAAAAGGCCATCAAACATATCAAGGAAAATAATTCTAAATTGCACCTCATGGGTCTTATTGGTTTTGGGGGTGTTCATTCAAGCTTAGAACATCTTTTTGCTCTTCTTAAATTAGCTAAAGACGAAGGATTGGAAAATGTCTATCTTCATCTTTTT
>Ga0075125_10000446_pt1 | contig 18762 bp, 20 predicted proteins | sample AntAceMetag02UKN_FD_69810 | JGI IMG/M metagenome (GOLD analysis project Ga0075125, IMG submission 69810) | Saline lake microbial communities from Ace Lake, Antarctica - Antarctic Ace Lake Metagenome 02UKN | ecosystem: Environmental > Aquatic > Non-marine Saline and Alkaline > Saline | place... | reverse complement strand
AAGTTGTTGTGTTCATACAAAGTCTTGCTCTTATATCGTCTGAGTCCAAGTCTATTGTAGAGTTTAGAATACTGTTTAATGCTGAATTAAATATATTACTTGCCATTTTTTGTCTTTCTTAATTTATTAAACTTACGAGTAGCTTAAACTTTCTCTGTTATCCCAAATGTTATCAAAATTGGCGTTACCATCAGCTCTTAGAATTATAAGACCTGTAGTCTCATCTAAGCGTGTTATCTGCCATACTGCTGCGCTTGTAGCTGAACCTGCGTCTGCCTTACCTACATAAGTCAACTTACTGTTTCCAGCGTTAACCTGTAGATTTGTAATATAAGGTGTTTTATCCCCACTTATGTTAGAGCCGTCTGGGTTTGCTACCGCAACGCCTGGCTTTCCTGGTGTTGCTGTACTTTCTATGAATTTTTGAACTTCTAGTTCATTTCTATCTCTTGCTGGTATTGACATTAGAATTTATACTCCACGTTAACTTTATTACTCTTATAAGGGTTCTTCTTCATATTAACATTTGACCCCTGTGGTTTTTCACCAAGCATATCCTGTTCGTTAAATGGATTACCTAGTCCTCTTACTGCTGGGATTATAGACTTGCTACCTACTTGGGTAAGCATCTGTGTCAACCACTGTATTTCAGCTTTAGATAGCTGGTTAAAGGTTTTAGCTAGTATCATAGTGCCTGATGGCGACCTAACTGCCGATTCAAGTACAAAACCTCCTATAGCGCCTGGTAAGCCTCCTATAAGACTACCAACTCCCATAGTTCCTAGTCTAGTAAAGTTAAGCATCTCTCTACCCATTCCTCTACCCTGGTGTTTTTCAAATACTTTAGCTAGTTCCATTAGGGCTGCTTCTTCTCTACCTATAAAAGCTGAACCTGGGGCTACATCGTCTAGTGAACCTTTGAATATATTATATGCATTTTTAGTGCCTAGCCCTGTTCCTTTTTGTGTTGAGGTTTGGCTAAAGGCTGTATTTAGTAAATCTTTGGATGCTGCTTTCTTAGAGCCGTATATGGCTTCTGCACCCACATCAAACGAACCCATTTTGCCTATAAGACCATCCCTTCTTTTCATTAACTCTTTTATCTGCTTTTGTACTGCACCGCTTTCATCGGCTAGTCCTCCTAGCTCCTCTATAGCGTCATCAAACTTTCTAACAACCTCTCCTAGAGGGATTGTGTCGTCAGCGCCAACAATAGCAGCTTGGTAAGCGTCATCTGCTTGTCCTACTGCAGTTTTAGCACTTTGAGGCATCCTATCCCATAAGTCATATTTTTGAAATAACTCAAATAAGGAGTCGTTTGGGTTAAGTCCCGAAGCCTTTTTAAGACTGGCTGGGCTTCCTAAACCTTGTGTGGTAAGTTTCTCAGAGAGATTTCTAGCACCTTTTTTCAAAAAGTTAATACCTTTACCTGCACCGTGCATAGCTACTGGTACTGCTGCTCCAAAAGCTGCGCCCACTCCTGTCTGTATTGGGTCTATATCCTCTCCCATACTTGCTCCTGTTAAAGCGCCTGATGCTGCTCCATATAGTGCTTTAGTTCCTAGTTTAGCTCCTGCACCTCCTGGTACAAAAAAAGCTCCTGTTCCAGCACTTCTCTGTATTCCTAATTCTATTGATTCCCCAACTCCCTGACCTGCTCTTTGTTTATCCTCTGCTGATAGTCCAAATGGGGTGTCTTTGGTTATATATTTCATTCTATCGGCTATTTCTTCCTCTTTAGCTACCCTTTCTTGGGTTAGGGGCTGCTGTCTTAATTGGCTTAGTTGTTTCTCTTGTATGTTTAATACGGGTGCGTTTCTAGCACCTCTACCTATTTCGTTTATCATTCTTGGGAGTCCTGTAGCTTGGTCTACAACACCTTTACCAAAGGCTAGTGCTTTTTGTCCGAATGATTGTTTGGGTTTGGTTTGCTGTCCTAATGAACTTAGATACTCTGGGGTTGGAGGTCTATTTCCCCTTATTTTCAGTGTTTGTCCTGTTTGCTTGTTTTTGACTGTATATATAGACATTATTCATTTTCCACTCCAATAACTTCCCACTCCCCACCGCCACTGCCTGTACCGTAAAACTGTACAAGTTTTTGTATCTCCAACGCTGCTAGTTCTTCTGAAACATACTGGTCGGATAATACAGTAACCGCATCTGCTAATATCTTTCGTTCTGCGTCTGATATTGAACCTCCACCTTTTAATAATTTGGCAGCTTTTAATTGTAATTGACTTGAAAGCCTGTTTATAAGTGTTCTGGTGTCTCTTACCTCTCCTGGAAGGTATCTGCGAATACCTGGGCCACCTGTGACGGGTGCTAAGTCTCTACCTTGTAGTTGTCCTAGTAAATCCCCTATTTCCACATCTAGTTCGTCATACTTATCATCCTTATCATCTTCTTCAAGACTAGATGCTATATCATATTTGTTTTGTTCGAATTGGTTCATTTGATTATCATAATCACTTTGTATTCCAAATAGGTTCTCTTGTAACATTGTCAACGCCTGACCTGCATACTGTGTTTTTTGAGCCTCTGCTATATTCACATCAGCTACTATATCGTTTATGATTTGGTTAAATTTCTCTAGCTCTGCTTGAACTTTACTGTAAGACTCGTGTTCATATGCCTGTTGTCCTAACTCTAGCTGCGCTACTTGTTCTTGTGTTCCTGCTTCTGCGTTTGCTCTTGCTACCATATAATCCTCATCTCCTTGTTTTTGCTGACCTGCAAAGCCCATATGACCGCCACTCTCTAGTGTTCCTAGATTAGCGAACATATTCTGTCTTTGAGAATCCTGTCTTTTCTTAGCCTTAGCTTGTGACCTGCTGCTATAAGCTGCTTTTCTTTCTAAACTTGCTGTGGCTGCGTCTGTTCCTTGTCTGGCTAGGTCTATATTACCCTGTGCGCTTTCTGAATAATTATTAGCTTGGTTTTGTATTGATGGTATTTGACCCATCATTTTATCTTGTCCTTTTTGTACAACGTTATCATTCTCCCCAACGCCCCTTGCGTAAGCATCATAAGCAGCCTGTGACCTTTTTCCTGTTCTGTCTTGTAGGTTAGGTACTGCTTTCTCGTTCATATAGCCTAGATACTGTTGTGATGGGTTCTGTGGTTCTTTTTGCTGACCCTGTGGTGCTTGATAAGTCTTTCTGTCTGGTTGAGTTGGTGCTGGTGTTTGGTATTGGTTAGCACTCGTTGGTCTTGATTGATAGGATGATTGCTTGGCTGGTGTGTAGGCTGAACTGTTAAATTTCTTACCTGGTGTACTTCTTCTATAAGGGTTGTATGATGAAGATGACTGCTTTGGTTGACCATAGCTCATATATGGGCTTCTTCTTGGTGTTGAGCTTGATGGCATAGACTGTTCCAGTTGTGATTGAAACGGGTCTTTTCTTTTTTTCTTAAATAAATTCCAAAATGACATAATTATTTTCTGTAAGGGTTTTTATCCTTCTTTAGCCCTAGTCTCTTAAATAAATCTCCTACTAGTCTATCTAGTGGGTTCTTTTTGTTCATAGCGTTACTTGCGGCTGCCGAGCTTTGTTGTGGTGCTGACATTGATATAAAGTCCTGTCCTAATTCGCCCCAATCTGAACCCTGCTCTCCTACATTAGATAGTGATTCCTGACCTGTAGTCTGTCCTCCGTATCTGACCGCACTACCGAATGGGTTAACATTCATACTTTCTTCTATCTTTCTACCCGTACCGCTTGGTACTCCTGTTTTGTTTTTACTTAAATAGCTCTGCATTTTGTCGTAGCTTCCTTTATCTGGTAAACCTGCATAAGCTCCTTTAGACTGATAGTATTTCTCTTTCTCTGCTTTTACACTCTGCGCCCTCTTGTCTGCTTCTACGCTTGAATATCCTGTCCTTGTAGCACCCGATATACTTTGCATAATCATCTGGTCGCCTTCTGGTGTACCTAGTAATTCACGTGGTACTTGTCTTTCAGCATCAGACCTCATCTGCTGGTATCTGTTATATAGTTTAGCTGCTTTCTTACTATTTACATTGGTCTTACCGCCTTGCTCCATATCGTATATTCTTTGTAGTAATGGGGACATCTGGCTTTGACCCACGTTTTGTTTTATAGATTTAATATCATATGATTGTTCCTGTGGGAATGACTGTTGGGCATCTCCTCTTTGTACGCTTGTTAGCTGATTTCCTGCTGACTGTTGCCCTGGTGAGCCTTCATCTGCATACACTTTTTGTACTCCACCGCCTGTTTTCAAATTCTCTACCATACTACTAGCGTTACCTAGTACCTCACTTATAGTATCTCTAATTCCACCTGCTGCTAGTTGAGTTTTACCTGTAACTGCGCCTTCGGTGGATATACCGCTTTGTTGAACGCCTGTCTTACCGCTTAAAGCTCCTCCGATGTTTTCAACTGCATTTTGTAATCCTGTGTTTAGTTTTCCACTAATACCATCTCCTCCACCTATCTCTGGTACATTAAACTCTCCAAATGGTGTAGGAACATTCCACTTACCTTTACTTGTTTGTATACCTGCTTGGTTTAGTCCTTCTGTTATACCTGCATCTGATTGCAATCCTTGTCTTCCCTGTGCCAAGTATTTACCTGGTGTTATTGGGTCTTTAATCTTAGCTCCTATATTCTGAGCCAATTCACTAGCTCCTAGTTCTGGTATATTTAGACTAGCTCCTAGTTGTCCTACTTGCTGTCCTATGTTTTGTACATCTTGACCGACCACATCACTTGCTAGGTCTGCAGTATCTCTAGGTCGTTGCGGTGCGCCTGTTGTTTGTGCCTCTCTTAGTCTTACATCTTCTCTATCTCTACCTTCTTGCCTATCTCTTATGTTTTCTACAGTATCTTGAAAGCCTAAAATCTCTCCTCCTTGTGAATCTTTAGTTATATCGGAATCTCCGAAGGCATTATCTCCATAAAACGAACCTCTGTAGGCTGCGTCATTGGTAATCCTGTCGACAAACTCCCTTGCGTCTTTTATGTTTCCCTGTGCGTCTATATATTCGTTATCTAAATGTGTTCCCGTAGTGTTACCTGTGTCACCCATCTGTCCTAAGTAAGTTCCTTCTGTTATTTGCTGTCCTGGCTGTATATTGGCTAATTGTTCGTTTGATAAATGTGAGAATCTAAGATGCTCACCGTTTGGCATTTGCATTAAAATGGAGTTACCGTATAAGTCGTCTTGTGAATAATTTACACCAGAAGCTCCTACTACTTGTCCTGTGTTTGGGTCTATTTGGTGTTGAAACCTATTAACACTAATTACTGTTCCTCCAACTGGTGCATATATGCTAGTTGGTTGATTGGAAGCTATATCTGTACCTATATTTGTACCCTCTGTAGCGAAGCCGTATCTGTCACCAAACTCCCCTGTTATGTTTTGTTCTCCTAAAGTTCCTCCTGAAAGATTACCTAAGTAGTCGTTAAAGTCTACAAATCCTCTACCAGTGAACACTAATGAGCCACTTCTTATTGAATTATCGCTGTAAAGCACTCCGTTCTCTGTGGTTTGTATTGGGTAGGCTGCTTCCTGTCTTACGCCTCCTTGCGACATCTCTGTACCGTCTTGGTATCTTACTATGTCATCGTTATATAAAGTTCCTCCGTCTGGCTGTTGCTGTACTGGTTGTGGCACTTGGCTTCCTCCTGCTTGTCCACCGCTATCTTCCCTAACCCTATTGGATAAGTCTAGTACATTTTCCCTAGAGAATATGTTATCTCTACCTCCCTGTTGTCCTTGCGGCATCTGCATTGGGTCTACTGGAGGCATAACTGCGTCTGCTATTGGTTGTCTATCTACTCCTGGTAATTGCACACCTGCACCTGGTAATACTGGCGAACCTAGCTGTCTACCTGCTAATCTATAAGCTCCTGGGTTAACATCTTCACCTACAGCACTAAAGCCTCCTCTTTTAAGTTTTAGCTTTTCTTCTAAACTAGCTAGATAATCCTGTGTTTGTTCCCCGTAGGGATTCTTTTTAGCCATTATGCGTTAGTAAATCCCATTCTGACCTCTAGCCCTGCTCCTGTTAAGGTTGAGCCAACTTGGTCTATGTTGATATATATTAAATCATTGGTTGCAACATCATCTTCTCCTGTATCTATAACTGCTGCTACGGCTGCTGTGCTTGATGTGGTTTCTGTTGCGTCTATTGTTAATGCTGTTGAGAGCATCTCTGCGTTAGCTTGAGTAACGTTTACTATAGTTATACTTAATGCTGCATCTGTTGGTGCTGTTATCACTCTCGCCCATACTGTGCTAAAGTTCATTCCATTAAGTTTTGGGGGTATTGAGAAAAAGAACTTACCATCTCCTGTAGATAAGTTTGTTGTTGCAGCTTCTACTGGTAATATTAGTTCTGTTGGTGTTTGTACAAGGTTAGTACCACTCTTTAATAGGGTATTACCACTTGAATCTATCAATACGGTAGTATCTACACCTGTTAGTTTATCGTTTATTCTGTTTATATGGGCTTCTGTTATAGGGAAAGCAACTGTAGCTCCGTCAACGTGAGTTCTCTTAGTACCACCTTCTCCTCCTCTTGTTACTCCTTGTAGTTCATTAGAGCCATCTATAGTAGTGTATTCTATCCACTCTACTACGTCTTCATCTAGTGGGTCTGCCCAAGTCACTGCTATCATACTTGGCTTAGCTATTTCCACACCCGTAACACCGTCTAGTGTTATACCTGTAGTAATAGAGGTACTGTTAATCGCACCTGATAGAGTTTTCGATACAAATTGGTTTGCGTAGATTAAGGTTGCCATATACAAATACTAACAAAAACATAGAGTCAAATTTAATTAAAATACTCTACTTGTTTGTGATAATCTCTTTCCTTCCATAACTTGATAAGCGTGTTTGAGTGATAAGAACTTATAGCGTAAGTCAATGGTTGCGGTACTAAACTCATACTTTATAGACCTACCCTTAGTGCTGGGTGTGTATATCTCTACTATTTGGTCTGCTGCTTCTGCGTCTGATGGTGTTCCTCCTGTGGCGTCACCGAATCTAGGTTGTCCAAACTTCATAGCACCAAAGCCTAAACCTCCTGTAATAACATCTGATATTGAAAAGGTCTTGTCTGAGTTAGAGCCGTCTACCACAGTCGTACCTGTAATAGCACCTGTTTTGTTTATGTTTTTGAACTGAAACGTTGGTTTATAATATTGTTTTTGTAAATAGAATGTGTCTTGGTCAAACGATTTAGTAGCCCACTCGGTTGATATGGCTGCATCATTATCGTTTCTATCTGTCTGGAACATCTTAGTTGTATATCCACTAGACTCATTACCAAAGTATAGTTCTTCTTGTCCACTGTCAACATAGCTAAAGAAACAGTTAGGGTTGAAATCCTCCCAATACACCCAAGCACCGAATCTTGTATCTAAACACCAAACTCTGTCGTTTGTGGTAGAGCCTGTCTTGTTTATAGCACAGCCGTATATGTTTCTAAAATAGAATCCTGCTGCATTTTCTAAGTTATCTAGGTTAACATTCTCTAGTTCAGAGGCTATCTTAACTGATAGCTCATTTGTTCTTAGTACACTAGCTGCGTAGTTCTCTTGATTACCTAGCGAATAGAAGCCTAGTCTGCCATCTTTTCTAGCTGCAAATATGATGTCATTCTCCACTGCCTTCATAGACCTGTGGGATATAACACCGAATGAACGTGTGATTTCTTCTAATTGTGGATAACCATCGCTTGTGAAACTGAATTTATAAATAGCGTTGTCTTTTCCTACTATAACACCGCCCTGAAATGCTATTACTCCTCGTATGTCTGAGCCATCGTTTTTATACACATCTACGTATCCTCCGCCTTCTGGTGCGCCACCAAAGTTAGTTATATTAGACCCAACACCCGACCAGTATAGTCTTGATGGGTTATCGGGATTACCTGCAACAAATAGTCTTGATATAGCAAAACAAGCCATAGAGCCTTTAATACCTGCTGTACTGTTTCCTTCTGGTACTAGAGAAACTCCGTCTGGTACTTCTTCTCCTGTATCATCATAAGTTGATGTTGCCTCTAGGTAAGTGGTGTCTATATATGTATGTCCGACACCAGTTGCTTTATTTCCGTAGATATTATACCCTGTGGCGTTTGTTACATCATCCCAATCTAATCTATTAAAGTTAGTTGTGGTTAGGGTTGCGTTACCTGTAGTTGTTGTGGCTGCAGCTACAGCTAGTGTCTCTCCTTGTGCATTAAATGCCGACACCCTGTATGAATATGTTGTAGTACCGCCTGTTCCCTGTGGTACGATTGTTAGGTTAGCTGGGGTTGTTAGTGCTGTAAAGACCTCTACGGAAGTACCATCATAAACTCGTAGGCTATCTGAACCATTAAAGAAATACATTGAATCTCTTACCTGTACCGCCTCTGCGTTGGCGTTAGCGAAGGCGTCTGTGTCTACTGCTGTCCAAGTACCTGAGCCATACTTCTTTAGTCTAGCTCCTGATATTCTTAAAAACTCGTCTGTTCCATCTGATTGATAGTATCCTCCACCCCAATATACCTTTGAATCACTAGCGTCATCACCGTAGTTATCAACACCGTATCTAGGTTCTACTCCATCTACTGTTAGGATAACGTTCTTAGCCTCAGTTAGCTCTGATTCTTTAATAATGGTTTGGTCTTGGAATGTGTTTAGACCGCCTAGAAAACCTCTAACGGCTTCGATTTCCATCTTTGGATTTTTTATCTTAGGGTCTATACTTGGCATTACTCAACTAGGTAGCCAGGATGAACAGGTCTAATCGCCTTGCCGTAGAGTTTGCGTCTGTTATGCTCTACGTTCATCTCTCGCACCATCTCCTCAAACTCATTAAAGCCATCAGAAGCATCGCCACGCATACCATCTATCTGGCTAATTCTTCCGTAGGCGTAGGCATCTAGGCACTGTGTGTATTGGTCTGGTATTGAAAAAGTGTCTGTATCATCGCTTGGCATCGCTGGGTATTTATAGTATTTTAATGCGATGTTATCCGTACCTGCGGCTGCAGTAGCTGGTTTAACATACATAGTATCATTGAAAATGTAATAGTGTTTGGAGGTGATAAGGTTGTCGTAGTTGAACACGGACTTGGTTGAGTCATACAAACCAAATACCTTAGACTGTGGTATATAAGTATAAACCACGTCATCTATTCTGAGTTCTATTGGCTCTCTAAAATCACTAGGGAAACTCTCTACTGTTGTATAAGTCTCCTGAGATGCTATCGAATTGAATGTAGTGGATGCTTCCAACCACCACCAAGACCTGCGGTTAATCATATCTCTATAACCCTGCAGTATAAAGGCTTTTCGTCTAGCTTTCTCGTTTGTATTAGAGGTAGCTGAGTCTTCACCTAACCTGTAGGCAAGGTCTGTCTGTACATTAGTAAATGTTTTTGCCATTTAGTACCTTCCTACTTGAAATTAAATGCTTTTTCAAGCACCACTTCTTTTTGTATTCTTGCTTTGTATTCTGTTCTCTCTTTGTTTAGGGCGCGTTCTCTTTTAGCTTGTTCAGCTAGTTTTTGTCTAGCTTCACCTCTTAGTATCTCTGATTCTTTGTTGAATGTTTTTGCTCTCTCCAACATTTGAGCAGCATCTAGGTTGTTTGCGGCTGCGTCAGCCCTCATTACCTCTACACTCTCAATACCAGCGATATAAGCCTCTTTTTCCTCAATCCCTTTTGCTCTAACATCTAAGTCTTTTCCCTTAGCGGTTAGTTCACGAGATTTCTTGCTATTTTTAGATTTTTGCTCCTTAGCTTCTGCTATTTGACCAGCTATTTCGCTTTCTCTAGCGTTAAACTCTGATTCTATTACAGATACAGCTTTTGCAATTTTGGACATAATATCCTCCTAACTAATTACTACTGTAATATTAGCAAAGTGTGTAGGGGATTTTTAATTAGTAAGGGTTCTTACCATTGGGGTTACTTTACCGTCAAAGCCTGTTTCAAGGCGTTTACCCATCCTTTGTGTGGTTTGTCCTCCAAGATGTACAGATTACACTCCGTTTCTGCTCGTAGCATCATTAGGTTGCCATATTTCTCTGCTTTTTGTAATATTTCTTTATTGTTCATCACTCATAATTCCTAACAAGGTAAAGACAAGAACTGTCCCGCACCCTAAAACGAATAACCCTATAATAACATCTAGTATTTCTTTCATAGCTTCTTCATCACCACTAACTTGTTAGATACAAACATAGTCTCTACCTTATCTTTGAATATCATACTGAAAGCGTCTATAGCTGTCTTGGGTATTTCGTGTGCTGGGTATCTTTGTTGATTCCATAGGTAGTCGTCTATTAACATTAAGCCATCTTTTTTGAGTAAATAGTAGCTGTTAACTAAGTCTATCATTGTATCATCAGCCCTGTGTGAGCCGTCTACATATACAACAGTTATCTTACCGTCATACTTGCTATCTCTTAGTACATCCTGTGAGCTTCCCTCTAGTAACAGGTATTTACCTTCGTGTTGCTCCATATTCTCTAAGAACTGTTTCTTGATAGGGCTTGTGTTAACTCCTTCTTCCTTTTCTAGTCTTACACCTTCGAAGCTATCAACACATATTAGACCGCAATTTTCACCTGTTAGGACATTATCTAAAAACCAGTTAGCACTCCTACCTTCGTGACTGCCAATCTCTAAGAATGTTAGGTTGGGTCTACCCTTGTACTCTGCTAAAGCGTTTTCTAAGAATCTTACGTTACCTGAGAACCAGTCTTTATTATAATGTGGCATTAGCTTCTTTCCAATCTTCTATTGTTACTTCTTTAGTCATTAGGTGAGAGGGTCTTACTCCTGTATGCAATAGTATCTTATATCCATACTCCTGTGCTTTTCTACAGAATACTAAATCGTGTGTTAAAGCGTTCTCGTTCTTATGGGGTAGGTGAAAGCCACTACCGTAGTTCATCCACTTGTCCTCTCCCATCTTTCTATACACATCTAGGTTTATTAGCACTCCACCAAATCCAAGTCCATCTACTATTAACGCAGAGTTGTCTGGTACAAGGTTGGGGTCTATGTATCTAAATGGTTTTATTGGGTCGTATTCCTCGTTTTTAACATAGCCTATTGGGTCATAAGGATATGCTCTCTTGAAGTATAGACAGCCTATTATATCTGGTTCTGGGCTAACATTTAGGTACGTTTTAACAATATCTGCTGGGTAAATCATATCTGCGTCTAGCCAGAGTATGTGTGTGAAGTCCTCGTTTAATACTTTATCTATGATTACGTTTCTGTTCTTATCAGTTCTTACTCCTGTAGCGTATACAAAGTCTAGGCGTTCTAGTCCTTTTACTTCTCTTTGAGTGGTGAACATTATATCTATGAGGTTATGGGTAAACTTAACGGGGATGTTTTCTGGTGATGGTACTCCAATAACTAATTTCACTTGTATATTATACCATAGCACAAAGACCCCCGTATAGGAGGTCTTATGTGTTTGCTATCTAGTAGTCTTTACAGACATCTAATCATAGCGGCAACAGTTCCTGCACTTGTAGTGCCTGAGTCAGTTGCTAAAGCGAATCCGAATACTTGACCGCTTGTGACAGCTACAGTTGAACCTGCAGCCTCAGTGTCGGCTTGTCCGTCAGCAGTTGCGTGAGGAACTAATCCTTCACCCAAAGCTACTGCACCATCGGTTTTAACTGCGGTATGTACGCCTGATACTTGAATCCAGCCGTAATATGCGTCAGTTATTGTACCAACGGCAACTCCAGCTACGAATCTACCTAAAGAAGCGCCACCGCTTCTATCATTGGTTACTTCGTATCCTGTAGCGTCAGAGTATTCAACAACATCGCCTACTGCGAGTGCTGCGTCTTCTACTAACACGTATCTGTATATCTTACCATCTTTGTAATCTACAAATAGTTTTCCTAGTTGCTCTTTGGCACTAGAATCGTTAGCTGTTAAGTTTGCTCTTGTTACTATTCTTGACATTTTTAATTGTCCTTTCGTTAGAGAGTGGGGTAAACATCCCACTCCCTCTCTAACTAATTACTACTTCATTTATTAAGATGAAGTTTTTGCAGTTAACTTACCAAGCGAAGCTCGTCTGTTTATAGTCTGTTCTGCTGAGAACATAATATGTGAGACGGATACGTGTTGGTCTGTTGGTTCTGCTTTTGAAATCACATCAAAGTAAGCATCCTTGTGGAATGTTAACTTTAAGTTGTCCATATTTAAGAAGAACCAATCTGTTGCAGTGCAACTTTCTTCTAAAATAACTGGAACACCTCTGAATGCGAGTGCGTAGAAACCTGCATCACCAAGTCTTTTCATTTCTTTGGTTGATACAACGTTAAAATTAACGTCTGTTACTAATAGTGCCTCGTATCCTTGATGTAAATCCTGTGTCGTAGGCATAATGGATACTTTTGCTCCACCAGCCCCCAGATTAACAGTGTTCATACCTACTCTTACGTGAGCAAGTGTAAATGTTTCCGAGGTATTTTCCTCGTATGCATTCCACCAGGTATATGTAGCACCTGCGATGTCTCCATATGTTCCTGTGTCCACGGCGGTATCTAGCCCTGTAATCTCTTTCGAATCGGAAGCTGCCCCATTAAATTGGTCATCAGAGAGTCTTTCTCTGATTGACAATTCTGCTTGTTTAATCTTTGCTTTGAGCAATGATAAAACGGCGCTTCTACCTTTGTTTTTTAGTTCGTCTTCTTTGGTGAATACAACAGAAACGTTGTAAAACTTCCAATCATAGACTGCGGCATCTATTCCATCTTGATATGTTAAATCAAGTGAATCAGTTCCACTAAAAGCCATAACGGTATCGTTAGCGCTATACATTAAAGGGACAACAACTTGACGACCACCATCTAGTTTTTCAATACCACCATTAGATTCTCTGTGTGAGAGTAATGCGTCTGACAAGAATATATTATCTATAAGCTCGTCTCTGTAGTTTTGTAGTGTAGATGCTGCTAATTGACCTAAATTTACGTTAGCCATTTGTCATCCTTTCTACAGCTTAGTCTTGTGAGTCAAAGGCGGCTTCTATGCTTTCTTCTAAACCCATCTTTTTGTTAGGGCTTGAATCGGCACTGGAAGTCTTTGGAGATTTCTTTCGAGTCTCACTAGATTTCTTTTTTGCCATCTCTGATTGTCTTTTCAAGTAAGCCGTATTTCCATCAACTATATACTTATCCCATTTTCCTGTTAGGGATTTTGCATTGGCTCTGTAATCAAAGCCGTTGCTTGTACCATCGTTCTCCCAATGTTTATCAAAGGCTGTAGCTAAATTAGCTTTAAGCCAAGTGTCTAACACGGGGTCATAAGAAGGGGATGTTTCATCTAAACGTTTGTCCAGCTTGGGGTACTCGGTTCGTGCTTCCTTATAAAAGGACTCGTCACGTTCCTGCTGTACGATACGTTTTATCCTATCTTCTTCAGACTCAGCTTTCGCCTGGTTCATCTGCATAAGCTGTCGGTAAGCCATTTCGTCTCCTGCATTGGCTCTCGCAATAAGGTCGTTTACTTCTTTAACCTTATCTTGTGCCTCGCTAAGACCATCTAGCTTCTTTTCTAGCTCAGAGACTCTTTCAGACTCTGCTTGTCTTTTTTTGGTGTAGTCAGCCTGTAGTGACTTAGCCATAGGTTTTAACGCCTCTGGTATGTCATCAGGATTCAATGAGGTGAAACTCTCCTCTGACTCCTCCAAACTTGATACGTCAGTAGCTTCTTCGGTTGGAGCTTCCGTTTCAACAACGGAGTCTTCCTTTACCTCTGTAACTTCTGGGATGTCTTGCACATCCTCTACGCTATCGTAAGCGTTATTGGCTGCATTTTCTATACCTGCGCCATCGGTACTTTCAGGAGTGTCTATTACTTCGGTTGGAGGTAACATAAACTTGTTCCTTTCTATCTGGATTCCATATAGGTTATTCCAGACGAATTGGGACTGTCGCTTTACGCAACTTGGTCACTTACATAACTATATTCTAATGTATTGAGGGGGTCTTTTTTAACCTCTTTAGCAGTTTGCCCTCTGGAGTGAGAACGTGGATACCTGGGTTATACTTGCTTCCCATACCACAATTAGCACACTCTAGCTCTCTACTGCTAACGGCTTTGTAGACGTGTTCGTCTTTTTTACAATATGTTTTAACTACTTTGGGGTTAATATCTCCACTTAGGGAGCTTCTACCTGTAACGGGGTCTTTGTATTCTGTCCAGATACCTTTAGATTCCTGCGTTTCCACCTAATACTCCTGATTGAGAACTTGGTATAGCTCCTCCTCCTGGTTGTGCCAGTGGTTGTCCACCTAGTTGTTGTTCGCCTTGCATTGGCTGTCCCATACCTTGCTGCATTAGTTCTGCTTCGTCTATTAAGAAAGCCTCTGGGTTCTTCTTGTTGAAGCCATCTCTTAACATATCTTTGAATACCATCTTTCTATCAATAAGTGGGTCGTCTTTGGTTTTATCGTACATCTCGATTGCTTGTGCCCTTAGCACTTCTTTATTTATACTGACAGACTCCATATCTATATCAATATCTGTATCAAAGTCTACGTCTTGTAAATCTTCTGAGGTTACACCAATCTGTCTTGATTCTCCTCTGTTATCTGTAATTGTTATTAGTTTCTCCTCATCCCAATGCTTCTGGGCTAGTTTTAATACCATTATGACTACTTCTCTAAAGAATCTACCATACTGTCTCTTAGCCTGTCTTATACGTCTTTCTGCTGCTTCTGCGAATATAGTCTGTCCTGTTGCTGTCTTTACTACCTTACTCTCAGCGCCGCCTTTAGATAAATCCATCATTCCTGATACAAACTGTGCGTCTTCTCTAGCCTTATCTTCTGCTATTAGAAGCGTGTTAGGCATATCTGGTGGGGTTAAATAACTTGGTGCTTTGTCTCTGTAGCCTATGGTTACGCCTAGTCTTGGGTCTAATAGTGCGTCTGTGTCTATTTCTACCCCTAAATCGTATGCAATCTTAGGGTGTGCCATAACATCACCATATCTTACTTGCTGACCTCGTCTTACGGATAGTTCTATTTGAAACTCTCTTAGGGTCTTACCTATACCGAATCCAAAGAACTCGTTAGGTACTCCAAACCATCTACCTATCTTACATAGTGGTTCGTCTGTTCTTTCTTTATGTAGTATCTTCTTTTCTGTGTATGCAATATAGAATGTAGCGCCACTCTCCCAATCCTTAACCTCTTTCTTGTTTGCTTCTGGTATTGAGCCGTAATAGAAATGTACGTTAACTCTCTTTATATCATCATTATCTTTTTCATTATCCTTCATACCGCCTGATTTAATCTTAACGGATGCGTCTGACTCTACCTTCTTTTTGTATACCTTTTTAACTTCTTCTGTTTCCATCATCTGGTCTACGAAGTAGTAAGGTATCTCTGAGCCGTCATTACTGAACTTACTCTCTGGGCTGAATCTTTCTTTCTCTGGGTTTCCAACATATAATTCTGGGTCGTTGTAGGTGAACTCCTCACGGGTCATCTCCTCACCCATCTCGTCTAACATAGGGTTGCCCATCTCATCGTACACTGGCACTGTTCTTGTCTCTGACTTGAACTTGCCGTGTGCTGTAGCCCATCCTATAAGGATAAACCACCACGCTGTTTGGGTCATAAAGCCTTCAAAGTCTAGTTTGTCTGCTAAATAGTCATAAGATGCTCGTACCTTTTCTTCTTTCTCTTGGTCTTCTGCACCTCTGCCTCTAAATACTAAGTCTGGCACTTTATCAAACATACTGCTAAGCATAGATTCGTGTGTAGCAAAGATATAAGGGATTTTGAACTCATACCTGTCGTTTACATTAACTAGCTTGTTTAGTTTGTCTTTCTCGCTGTCTTCTGATTTATAGTCCTCCACAGAACGCTTAACCTCATCAATAAAGGGTTTAGTGAATTTGTCTGCTATTCCGTGTCTGTATTTTAATAAATCTAGTAGTTTTTTAGATTCCGCCATAAATATATCTTACTAAAATTAGGTGGTTGTTTTTAACTTAATAGTGCGTAGGTCATCTAGTAACCTCTTTATCTTTTTGTCCCTGTGAGTAACTGCTGGTGATGATATACCAAGTGCTATTGCCACCTCTGTCTTGGAGTATCCTAGCTCGTAGTGCATAGCCATAATGAACTTGTCTATAGGGTCTTCTAAGCGTTGATACAGTCTTGCTGCTACAGCGCCTAGTATTGCTATCTCCTCTGGGGTTATGTCGTCAGGCAGTTCTAAAAAGTTCAATGTTTGTCCTCCACTTCCTTTCTACGTTTATCCACGTCTTCTTTCTTTTCTTCTAGTGTCTCAACAATAGCTTGTTTAGATAGCTGTTCCTCTGGTGTAGTCTCTGACATCTTTTTAGCCCGTTTAATCTGTTCTGTGTGCTTGTCTACTCTTTCCTCATATTCAGGCTTGTTAAAAGCTACTTCTTCCTTCTCGTATAGCTCTGTAAAGCCTGTAAGGAAGATGTATTTTAGTTCTTCCCACGATGACTGTTCGTTAAAGTCACACACCCAAACACCATCCCAATATACCTCGTAGATGATGTTAGCGCCTTCCCTTGCTTGTGCGTACACTCCTGGGTCTGCTAAGTACTTGAATTGGTTGGGGTCTGCTCGTGTTGTAATCCTGCCGTTTATATCAAAGTCAAAGTCTGGCTGCAATACGTCAACAACCCTCTGTGTAGGTTCTTTAACTCCTTTTAGTTGTTCTGGAATGACTAATGCCATCTCCTTGACCTCCTCTCAATTTCTCTTTTCTTTATGTGTGATTGTATAAGCTCTAATCCACTTCCTTTAACTACCTCTGGTTCAGGTATCTTAGGTGCATACACTCTGCTCATAATGGCGTATCGGAAAGCGTCATAAGGGTCGTCTCCTCCTACACCGTACATATCAGCATCCATTTTCATTACATCTTCTGGTTTCTTGTCATCAAACTGCATAAATGAGAGTACATCAAACACATCTTTACAGTTTCTAAACATATGTATACTAGGCTCTCCACTCTCTGTTTCTTGCCAAGCTAACCACTTTCGTACCTCTTGTGCGCCCTGTGTCCTATCCTGCGAGGCTCTAATGATTACATAGCCACTACCTGCCTTTAATCCTGCACTCTCGAATTGTTCAAATACACTCAGTCCTCCGTCTCTTTGTCTAGCCCATAAGTCACCTCCAGCGAATATGTCTATTCTTTTACCCTTCTTGACTATATCCTCAGTGTGTTCTTTTATCTTAGCTGCTATTAGGTCTGGTCGTTCTAGTCTGTTTGTTATGTGTTTTATTAGATACAAAGCACCATCGGGTACTATAGCGAATAGTTGGAATGAATAAGGGTGGTTGAATCCGTGGTCATAACCTGCAAAGTATCTTGTTTCGTCTGGTAGTTCAAATGGGTCTATGAGGTGTACTCTTTCGGATAGCTCACCAAATGCTTGACCTGCAACTAAGTTCCAATCACCTTCCATTAGTGCTTTTCTTAGCTCTGCTGGTAAGCCCATTAGTTGTTTCTCGTATGTATCTGTCTCTATGTACTCATTATCTCTATAACTTGCTGGTATGTATTTGAATAGCTCTTGTTCTGGGTCGCCTGAGTCTCTGTCTACCCATAGCTTCTTTACGTAAGCGTGTCCCACTCCTCCTGGGTTTGTAGCTGCAAAGAACTTAGGGTCAGGTACACCAGGGAATCTAAGTCTATGTCTTAGAGCATCAAATGTACTTCGTGGGTTCTTGGTTAGCTCCTCTACTCCTATACCTGCAAACTCTGCACTAGCGTACTTAGAAGGGTCATCTAGGTTTCTCAGTAATACCTTGCCTCCTCCTAGACTCTTGTGTATGTAGAAGGCTAGACCCTCTGCTTGGGTACTCTTTAGTTCACCTAGAAAGTCTGGGAACTCGTATTGTATCTTTGATATTTGTCTGTCTTTTAAGGTTGGGTAGTCTTCACTAAATAGTCCTACAGCTACGTTCTTGATACCATAGGTTCTTGCGTAGTATAAAGCTAGTTCAACAGCAGTCCATCGTAACCAATAGCTCTTACCGCCTCCTACAGCCCCTCCATAGAGTAAATATTTACAATCATCAGCAAATAGGGTCTTTTCAGCCACCTTCTGCTTAGGTTGAAAGTTAGTTAGTTCTGAGAATTTAAGCTCTGTTATCTCTTTTTCCATATGGGGGAACGTTAACGACAATTCCCCCCATACAGACGTTAACTACTTAGTACAGCACTGCCGTTGTTGACATGCATTAGGTATTCTATCTTCTCTGCTAGGGTGTCTGGTCTGACTGCCATAGCTATTAAGAAAAGCATAGATATTGTTATTATCTTTTTCATCTTATCCTTTCGGTATATCCAATACCAACTTGATTACTTTGTTTCCATCGTCTATTGATACTCCTGCTCTTGTACTGTCCTTAAACTGTCGTTTTTCTAACCACCACTTTGCTGATTGTAAGTCCCTATCCTTTACTATACTATCTACTACAACATTCTTAGCTACAACATCACTGTAGTGCCTAGCAGCAACCATTTTTATGCGAAATTCCTCATTCTGCTCCATATGGTCGTGGTAAGTTCTAACTCCTATACCAGCGTAACTACAAGCCTCATCTATTGTTCCACCCACCTTTAGTATATCCTCTAGTTTTCGCACCGATTCTGTCACTATTACTGTAGGTCTACCAACCTTTTTAGGCTTTGAAGTTGTCATATCTCTCCCTTATAACATCACAATACTTAGGGTCTAGTTCCATCA
>Ga0075125_10000445_pt1 | contig 18767 bp, 18 predicted proteins | sample AntAceMetag02UKN_FD_69810 | JGI IMG/M metagenome (GOLD analysis project Ga0075125, IMG submission 69810) | Saline lake microbial communities from Ace Lake, Antarctica - Antarctic Ace Lake Metagenome 02UKN | ecosystem: Environmental > Aquatic > Non-marine Saline and Alkaline > Saline | place... | reverse complement strand
CGATACACCCAAACAGGGAAAGCTATCACAAAGATAAGAATAGCCATTAATAAAAAAGTCAAAGAAGAAGAAAAAACACAGTTTATTAATTCTACTTGTTGGGGGAAACTTGCCGAGCTGAAAGACATTATGTTTTCACCATGGAAGCAGTTTAGGCATTCTATAGCAAAAGAAAGGAAAAGGCAACCATAGCTATTAGTCAATTAAGGATAACCTTGTCAGGCGGAAAAAAAGGCAAGATGGAGAGACTTCAGGGAAGGATTAAACATGGATTTAAATAGTTGTACGTTCATAGGCAGATTGACCGCTGACCCTGAATTACGATACACCCAAACAGGGAAAGCTATCACAAAGATAAGAATAGCCATTAATAAAAAAGTCAAAGAAGAAGAAAAAACACAGTTTATTAATTCTACTTGTTGGGGGAAACTTGCCGAGCTTGCCGCAGGATACCTCAAAAAAGGCTCAAGAGTTTACCTGGAAGGCGAACTTGAGTCTTCGGAGTATATAAAAGACGGAATAAAACAATATTCGACTTGTATTAATTGCAGAAACTTTATTTCGTTAGAGAAGAAAAGTAAAGAATTAACCAACCAAACACAACATATCCCATTTGGGGGAAGCATCGATTAAACAAGTCAATCGCAACTGTGCCCATATGAGCGCAGTTGCGTAAAAATACACTATAAAGAGTAGGATGGAGCCAACATGCAACAATGTGCATATACATGTGTAAACGATATTGATAATAAGTTAAAAACCGGGAGTTTTTTCCCAGAAAAAGAACAGCTTGTAAGGTATCAACGCTTACGCAGCAGGTATTACCGAGGGTATACGTGTGATCGCCAATTCTTAAAATCAATAAACGAATTAAGAGAATTGATATGACTCGATAACAAAGTTATTTAGTAAAAATAACAGCCCTAGCCGCTCTTTTGCTACTCACAGACTCTTGCTTGCTTTTTTGTAAAAGCTCACGAAGCATCGTTATATCTTCATAATTTTGTGTCCGGCGCTCCGGTTCTTTTAGTGCCTGGCTCCTAAGATACCTAATTTCTGACTTAATTTGCTGTGTATCGTTATCGGTTAAACGATCGTACTTCCGCAACAAATCATCAACTTTATATTCATATAGTTTACCACCCATGCCAACACTAGCTAGTCTTTCAACTAGATCAGTATGTCCATATCGGCGTCCCCCGACAATTTTTTCAATTTCACTGAGGGGACGAAACATCCTGGCTAAATGTTCAAGCCGTGCTGGAACTTGCCACCATAACAAATCTTTTTTTTGACCTTTATACCGTTGGATATCGCTACCAAAAAAGAAATTAGTATTCTTGCCTTGCTCTATCAATACCTTGCCTATAGGTGAAGCCATATTAATTAACTCAGAAATCAAATTATTGTTTTCTGACATTGAAAGTTTTTCTAGATCAGCAGTAGGCAAAAACCCCTCAAGCTTAACATAACGCTTTTTCCCGTCCTTAGTGCCAACATATACAGGCACCGAAGTCTTTAACCATTCAGGTAATATCTCACCCGTTGTATCTGGCCCTGTCAATACTTCGACATTATTTTTTAGCTTTACTAACTTGCTTTGTCTAGCCGGATTAGTGATTAATGTTTCAAGCTGTAATGGTATATTTTTCCTAGTCCATGTGTAAAAAGGGAAAACACGTTTTAATACATTTCTTTCAAAATCAGTTAAGTCACTATAATCAAATAAATATTTTTTAACACTTTGCCCAGCATCAAAAGAAGATAACCCTGATTTACGTTTAGCAATGAAATGTGCAAGTTTAGCGTTATTTTCAATTGTCGTTCCAGCAACACCACCGGCCTTATTTATCCCTTTAACAAGACTAGCCCCCGCACCAAGAGGTTTGCCTTTAACCGCAGCTTTACCCGAAGCTTTAAGGTAATCCATAGAAGACATTAATTCATCTTCAACACTTTTTGCGATATCCCCGGACATCTGACCTGCTTTTGAAAGCCCTTGATCATTAAACTCCTTTAATAAAATTTGGTCAGCTTCATCAAGCAAATGCGCAGAACCAATAAACCGTTGTATTTTTGATGCTCGCACATAATCGCGAACATCGTTAACACCTGCCAACGAATTTTGCCAAACATTAGAAATACCATTTCTACTATGAAATGCCGGATTCCATTTTGTTGCTGTAGACTTCCAAGCATTTTGAACTGTATCAAAAAGGTTAACAAATTCGTCAACCTGATTAATATTCGAGAATTTTTCATAGGTTTTGTTAAGGTGTTGAGTAATTTCTTTATCAAAAAAAATATCTTTAAGCTCAGAGGGTGTTGATTTATAAAGCTTTTTATCCCCTTTAGTAAGGACTCGCATACCATCCTCAACAGATTCTTCATACCCGTTTGCTATCGCCACTTTTTTCTTTGTACCAATTCGCGCAGCACGTTTAAATAATTCGTCACTAGCAACGACTTTTGCTGTCCTATTCCCTTGTATAGACAAAAGTTTTGATAGATTTGTTGTAAATATCGCCGCTGGAAGATTATCATTAATTTCTTTTATTGTAGCTTGGGAAAAATTACCTTGCTTAATTAAATTCTCAACTGTATCAAGATCAAACTTATCAACGAACTCACCATTTTTATATATTTTACCTGTTTTTGTACTGATAATATGGTTATCGATTTTAAGTAACGTTCTTTTGATGTCAGCTGGACTACTAGTACTAAGTTGACGGCTAGATAATCCTATGGCTTTCCGTAATTTTTGCCCTGGATTCTCAAGTACGTGAGGCAAGTAACCATAACCATCTTCTTTTAATAGCTTTTTCCCAGTGACACCAACTTTTTCATACAAACCGCTTAACTCTTCGCTAAATTCCCGAGCTATACGACCAGCTTTGCTTGCAATAGGAGCAACCGTTTCGATTTGATTTGTTATTTTTGCAATATCATCAGTATTAAAACCCTCTTTAGCAAACTCGCGCGCAATAGATACCGCTTTTTGCTGAGTACTAAATTCTAATGCATCTTTGATATTTTTTGATTTTTCTGCTGCACGTGTCCATTTTGTCCAAGTAATACTATCAATCCCTCTAGGTCGATACTTAGTCGATAATGAAGTGCCTATTTTATCAACAAATTGCTGAAATACAGGAAATTCCTTGAAAGCTTTAGATTGTGACGCTTTATACACTTTACCAAAACCAGTAGTCAACGGATCAATAATCTTCTCACTTTTAGGGATGATTTTACCGCCTATAGTTAACGCGCGTTTTATATTAGGAGCTTTACCAGCAAATTTCGCAGCTTTTGCTGTTCTCACAGCAGTAGACCCAGCTCTTAATGCTTTACCGCTTTTTGTTATAAGCCCAAACCCTGTATACGTTAACGGATCGGTTAAAACATCACCAGCAAAACCAATAATAAACTTTGCTACTTTACCGGTTTTTGTTTTAGGATTCCAGCCTAACGCAGACAATGAATCACCTATCGAAGTTTTTTCTTTCAAAGAAAGACCTTTAACAAAAGATTTTAATGGCTCAAAATTTCCACCATCTACTGCATCATGAATAACATTTGATATAGCATATTGAGGCCGATTAACATTATCAAGCACACGAAACAATAAACTTTGTTTCTCTTTTTGTTCCGGATCATTTTTTTTGCTAGATTTTTCTTTTAGGTACTGTTTTTTAACTGAAATTCTGTTAGCGATTTGTCCGGATGTAGGCGCAGATATCATATTCCCAGTAACCCGCTCAAACGCAGCAGGTGCCGGTATGTTCTCAGTAACCCGCTCAAACGCAGTGGGTGCAGGCTTGATATTTGGTTCATCGAACACACGCTCAAAAGGCATTACTTGACCCTCCATAATTCACCGTTAACATAAAATTGAGTACCTATAGGTAACCCTTCTGTTTCAGCCTCTTCAAAAGAGTTGAAAGTAAGCACCCCATCATCAGTATTAGATGATGTTCCAGAAAGGCCAAGACCATTACTAATAGACTCTAGTGTTAAAGCAGGTAATTCAAAGCCAAAAGATAAAAAAGCATTCCTTGTCTCTTCGATCGCTTTATCAGGAGGGTATATATTTAATAATTGATTGTACGTATTAAGTATCGAGCTATACGTAGGAGCTTTGATCCCGCCAGGTTTAGTTATATCCCCTTTTAGTTGAGCTTTAATTTTCTCAAGCTCAATTTTGTTGTTGAATTCGTCCTGTCTTTGTTCATCGTCAACTTTAGATTTAAGCAAATATGTCTCAATCTCAGAAGAAACTTTATCAAACTGAGCTTTTTCCCGTTGTGCTTGCTCAAGTTTAGTTTTTTCAATAGTTTGTTGCCCTTTTCTCTGACTATCAATCGCTCTAAGATCAATAGCTTTATTATAATCAGCTATTTCGTTATACCTACCTTTTGTTTGAGCAGCGCTATCTTTTATAAGCGCCAATATTTCAGGATTATATTTAGCTAGGATTGATTGCAAAAACAAGCTAAAAGGCCCGGCTTTTCCCGTCTCGACATCAAACGGAGATACCGCCTTCGATATAGATGTACCAACAGATTTAGCACCTTCTTCATTCCTAAATAAACCACCAAGAAAACCAGCTAATGATTCAACAGGAGATTCACCCCGTTTTAAAGGTGTTTTTTTTAAAGACGAATAATCTATAATAGATTTTTTTTGTAATTCGTCATACATGCTATCAAGCGATTTCTGCTGTGATTTTGAGTTTAATCTTCGTTGAGCTATCTTGTCCTGTAAATCTAAATAATTACTGGTAGTATTAATTTGGTCATCAAGAGTAGCAGCTTGACCCGTTTTATCGGTGCCTTCCTTGTGCGCCCCAGAATCCATCATTAACTTAATTAACCGCGCGAGATTGTTCATTTCGTTCGTTGCGTCACTTTTCCCTGGTGACAAAAGATTACCAACAAACTTAGTAGGTGTACTATCAATATTTCTTATAGATACATTAGAATTTGTAGTAACAGGATCACCTACATTATACGGCTTTATTTGGACTTCCGGTTCTCTTGCTAGAAGCCTTGATATCGCATTGGTTAATGAGCTTACATTTCGTGGCGCAACTTCGGTACCTAGTCGAGATTGATTGATATTTGCATTCGGTGTGAGCGCTTGTGCGATGGTATACTCCGACCGTTTATCGTTTGATTGTCTGCCTGTTAGTCTTGGATTTAATAATACCATCTATAAAACCTCCTATAATTTAAGTCATATCTGTTACAAACTAGCTTTACCGAATAAATTAACCCGCTATCACTTAATCCTCCGCTAATGAGCCAGAAAGTGTTCTCATACGTCTATCGTTTTTTTTAATAAAAGAATCAGAGTTATATGATACTTCCTCTTGTTGCTGTTCAAGTTTTCTTAATCGAGAATCAAACTCCTGTACCACTTTTAGACTAGAACACTCTTCAAGTTTGCTTGCTCTAGCATCAAGCTCCTGTACCGCTTTTAATGAAAACGCTATTAAACTTTGATAGTTAACTCTTTTTATTCCATCAGCACAATCAAATACAAGCTCCGGCAAAACTTTAGCTAGCTGTTGAGCTATAACCCCATAGTCTAATCTGTTATTTTCTTTCCACAAGAAAGATACTAAGTTCATCTTGTTTATTGTTGGTAAAGCATTAGATATTGTTGCTACGTTTTTTTTGAGTTTTGCATCAGAAGCAAGTAAAGCAGCAGCAGTGCCTAATAAAACACCAAATATATCAGAGGTACGATCGGCATTATCTTTTCTTTTTGAATACCCAAATTGATCTCTCTGAAATTGTTGTTGTATACCAAATTGCCTTATACTTTCTTCAAATTGCTCTCTATCAAAATTCAATGATTGGGCAAACATTTCTCTTTGATCTTCGGAACTCTCATCATATTGTCTAACAAATTCATTAAAATTATCTTCATCAAGCCCGAAACTATCAGCCCATTTTTTTTTATCTAGAGATATTTGCTCATTATATTGCCGAATACCTTCTTTAAACTTGTCTTGCTCAAAGCCAAGTTGTGCCCCGAATTTATCAGCCGAAAATTGTTGATCTAGTAAATGTTGCATAAGATCAGTTTGTTGCTGAACATAAGGCTCGCGTGCGGCACCCGCGGCTTGATCCGCTAATTGTTCACCAAAAGTCGAATTAGCTATGCCTTTTGATGAAGAAAAAGCCTCACTCCGCGCCCTACCAGCATTCGCCGCTATATCCGCATTTATAGTTGATTGATTAAACGATGCATTTTGTTTTAAATTTTGCGGATCGAATTGATATTTTTCAGTAAACTCATTTGGATCAATAGCTAATAAATCTGCAAAAGTTTGTTGATTTGGCATTATAGCCTCCTTTTATTGAGCCTCAGCGGTAAAATCTTCAACGTATAGCGCGTCAAAGAAAAACCCTATGCGGCTAATTTTGAATTTATAGACATCATTATGCCTAATCATTAGTGTTAAGTTGTTCGCGGTACCTACCGTGTACCGATGAGACTCGACCATATCACCAGCATTATCTACCTTTAAATCAAAAGTATAAGTGTTATATATAGCATCAAAATTACCGTTAAGATATACGTCAATATACAGGTAGGCGTTATCTTCGGTAGTGACTATCCCCTCAGCTAACATATATAAAAGTGTGTAATCTTTTAAATGGTATGGATCAGCTTGATCAAGTAACGGTAACTTATAAAAAGATGAGACCGCTTCGTAAGTGTCCTTGGTTGCGCTATATGTTTGGTACCCTTGATCGAAATTAAAAACATACACCCCGTATACCGCATATGGTTTATTATCAATATTAAAAAAATAAGATTGAACTAATTGCTCTGTTTTAAGCATCCAATTGCCATTTAATGTATCAAAAGTCCATGTTTTGTCCGCGTTTGGATCATGTACCCACAAAAACCTATCAACATAATGCAATATAATTGCACTTTTATCCGATATATTATCAAAATCTGTCTTTATATTTTCGGAATATGTTATCGATAATATATTGTCTAATTCTGTTACGGTGGTTTTAACTCCAACACCTTCAACTTTAGATATACCATACCGTGAAACAAACCATGTACCACCTGCACTAATTGCAATATTTTCAGATACCGCACCATAAGGAACATTTAACCGTCTTGCAAGCGATACATCACCAGTACTAATTTCACCAGTATAAAAATAAATTGTATCTTCTCTGAATATAACCATCTGCCCAAAATTTGTCTCAAGAGAAAAAACTTCATCTTTAGAGTTATTGTCAAAAAATAAAATTCCAGCGCCAGAAACACCAGCATTAAATTTATTGTATGATGGAGACCAGTTATACCCTCTTAAACTAACATAACCATCATTGCCCGTATATGTAGCACCAGTGGTATCAACATCAACCACGATTTGTGTTGTATTTGTCTCTGTAACATAAACATAAGTACCATTAAGAATCTCTATCCCAGCAGTTCCAGCGCCACCTTCTAAATAAACATTATCGCCAACATTAAACCCATGACCGGTAGCTAATGTTAGCGTTGTCCTTGCTCCAACTGTAGCACTAACTATCTTCACTTTTGTATCAGCTATTTCAGGAAAGATTTTGCTTAACATACACCAACTTTTACCATCTATCGCAGTATCAGATATTTTGCTTATATTCCCTATCCATATACGTTCTTTATGCTTTTTTATATGTTTACCGGTAGGATTATTCACGTTACCAAATAATTTAATCGTAGCACTGCCATAAGTACCATCAATCCAGAAAACACCACCTGAACTACTATCTATCTCTTTTGTTTCATTTTTCACAAACAAAACAATATCTTCGTGCTTTATAAATTTCCCTATCCCTGACCCCCAGTCTGTAGGCGCGGAATAGCCTTCAACGAATTGCCAGTTTATCTCAGTCGTAAGTGTATATAATAAATAACTTTTATCTAATGTAACATCATAAATAAAATTTAAAAGATAAGTACCATCATAAAATGAACCTAACGATTTAAATGTTGTTGATGGGGAACCGGAGACCAATGAAAAATGCCCAAAAACATAAGGAAAAGTTATCGGGAACCCTGGTGAACCTTGGATTATCGAAGAAATACTTGCATCGATATAACCCGTAGGCGTAGTCGTTGAAACAACACCGCTAGTATCACAATCCTCTAGCGTTATTGTGTGCGCGACAAGATCAACCGACTTCATATGCCAAATCTTCCCTGATAAAATTGTTTGAAATTCAGTATCAGAGACAGAAGTCACCATAATAAAATTATTCGTCTCAAGTAAAGTGGTTGGTGTCCATCCTTCATTAAGTGTTATTACTGCCTCAGTAGCTTTAGATACGCCAGTAAACGCAAGTTTTAAATAATCAACCCTTAAAATTCCTTTACTTTTCTCAATATCGTTATTGATAGTAATTGAACAATTTTCAGTGTCATTCGTGCCGTCAGTAGAAAAAATATCAGCTTCGGTTAAAAGCCCTTTAAATTTATCAATTCGTTGGAACGGCATTAAGTTGTTATCCTTCCATCAAAAGAACTAACATCAGAATGTTTATTTACCGTTAATCCTTTGACTAAGTTATCACTAAGTAACCTTTTCGTATAAACAGATATTTTCTTTTTGTCTGCCCCGTAAAGGGAAAGCCATTTCTCACCAATTGCTTTACCTTTTTTCAAAAACCCTATAGCAGTAGCATATTTTTTGACAGCATTTCTTGCTGATATAGTAAGTGGAAAATCAACGCTAGATGCTGTATATGAGGTAACCGTAGCATCGTTTGCAGCGCTTGTATCCCCGGTTATCGTTAACGTATCAGTGGTAGAACCAAAGCCTATGCCACCATCCGTTATTGTTACCGCAGTAATCGCACCCCCCGTGACTGCTATTGTGCCGGTTGCCGATTTAGTACTTGAGCTTGAAGCTATTGTTACCGCTTCGCCGTCCTGGTAGCCAGTACCACCAGAATTAATTATAATACTCACTAATTTGTAACCAGAAATTGAAGCGGTTTTCCATCTACCAGTAAGCTCTATTTTATCGGAAGTAGTTGGATCATGAGCAAGGTGTAGAATATTATTGAAAATTGAACAAACTTTAAGCTCAGTATTCGTTGAATTCTTCACCTGGTAAATTTCGCGTCTGGTAGTCTTGTATAACTCCCGGTAATCGTACGTTTCCCATGCATTATCATGATAATTTAATTCGTTTAAATATAATATTTCATTCCCAGCATTCCATAAATTTATATTATAATCAAGAGTACCATTAGTTAAAGTATACTCAAGCGCTTGATAATTAATATCTGTCTCTTCACATAATTCATCAATTGAATCGTTTATCCATTCCGTTATTTCATCATCAGTATAAAATCTCCCCGCAACGGGTATTGATGCCGGTTCGTTTAACAAATATCTTACTTGTGTTATTAATGTATTAAGTGTCATTTTTTTACCCTTCTAATTAGGCACTCGTAAATATTTATATCCAGCAGCGCCACTATCATCAGCTCCCATTGTGACCTTCCGTATGGAATATACGCCACCATCATTAACCATTAAGTACATAACAGTATCTTGATCTGTAGCCGGATCACCAGTAACAACTACAACCCCAGGTGTAGTGGTATGCTCCCCACTATATAAGGTTATACCACCACCGCCGCCTTCTGATTGCCCACCATACTTACGACCACCTGATAAACTAAGTGATGCATCGTTTGATACCTCTCTTACCTCAATATTGTCAATTAAAATATAGTTGCCAGAGGCTAATGCTGACTCAGATAAATAAACATAAAGGTATGCAGTATCAGTCGTTGTAGTAAAATAAGTCACTCCTTTTAACCACGCTGCATTACTTCGAGTTATCGCCGTCCTTACTACCGTGTGATCGTCACTTGCAAATACTCGAACATAAGTCGATTGTGAAACATTTTTTGAATAAATACTAACTTCATAAAGTTTATTTGCTGTGACTGCTGACAACTCAAGTTTTGCCGCAACGTTTGATGTCGCGCCGCTATTAGACATTACTTTCAAACAATTTCCGGACACACCGCCTGTAACAATACTTATTTCTGAGGTAAGCGCTTCCCAATTCCCAGTTGTTGTAGTGAAATCAACACTATCTCCGGTAACAATATTAGATTCATATTCGTAAATAACGGGGAAACTTCCAATAGTATTATTTACACGAGCGAACCAAGCATTATTATCTGTCCCCGGAAATTCGCGAATATATGACCATTTTTCTTGTAGATTTGGTGTAGCAAAATCAATACCACTTCCATTATTAGCATCAGAAGAAGTATAACTATATTTACCAACATTTTTACCCTCAGTATGTAAATATAAGTTAATCTTTGATACATCGTTATCAATTAACAACCGTTCACCAACCAACGATAAATTATTTGGAGAATTCGTTATTCCTAAGTCCGGCCCTCGACCATCCATCGTGTAAGAAATATAGTTTGGTTGGTTAAGATAATATGCTTTTAAATTAGATGATACATTTATTTGCTCAACCAAATAATGGCTAAAACCGCCGCTAACTACAGAATTATTAAAACTATTTCCGGCGCAACCATCAAGCAATATAGCACTTATCGCCGATCTACCATTAAAGAAACAAGCATTAAAAGTATTGCTGTGTGCCCCAACTAAATAAACACAATATGTAGGCGTTAAATCGCCAAAATAACATGAACTAAATGTGTTCCTTGCAAAAATACCCTCTGCACGCAAACCATCACTGCCCCCAGATTCAACAATGATAATATTAAACACACAGTTGCCCGCACCCGCTTCTTCCGCATAAATACCATACCGCCCTTGCACTGATATGTAGATATCATTAAATGTCGTTGAAGAAACCGAACCATTAGCCCAATGAATACCATCATTTTTAACTGCCCGAATTCTAACATCGTTAATTAATGAACCAGTAGTATTACCTGACCAATCAATACCATTATAAGTATTAAAAATAAAAACACGTTCAATAAAAAATCGTACACCATAACTTGCTGTACGAATAAGGCTTATAGCATTTTGGCCTGCTAACGGCCCAGAATTACATTCAAGCGTAACATCTTTTATAACAAAAAACCTTGAGTCAGTCCCTTTAATCACAGGAATATTGATTGTTACTGCCATTTGACGGATAATCGTGCTATGCCGTTTATCACCTTGGATAGTGATGAACGAGGGTAAGTCAATATAATTATCAATTTCATAAATTCCTGTAGGGAAATGCAACCGCCCTCCATAGGCTACCGCTCTGCCTCCGCTGCAACCGTCCCAATCAGTGTTAGGTAACGCCGATAAAGCATTGTTGATAGCATTCGTCCAATATCCTACGCCAGAATAAAACCAATGAACTTCTATTGCTCCAGAATATATAAATGAATAATCGCCACTGCCTTTTAATACGTTAGCTCGTATAGGCGCTTGTATACTTTCAGGATAATTTATTGATACATTCCCGCTGTTATCAATCCATGAATTATCTGAAAAAGAAATGTTTGCCGATACTGTTAACGTACCTGTATTATAAAAAATACTGTTATTTGTTAACTCAAGCAATCCGTTTGATTGCCAAGTAGCATTATTCGATATTGAACCACCATTTTTGACTGAGATTTTTATGTTTGATGGTATAGTTATATTTATTGTGTTGGTTATTGCTTCATCGATAATAAACTCAACGCTTTGAGCGCCGGTATATGCACTTATCGCAGACGCTAACGCAGCGCTATTCGTCCCGTATTCGTTACCGACAAAAATTTCTAGCCCTAGCTTTCGTAAGTCAACCGCCCGAAGAATGTTTGTTGATACAGTTCCCGAACTATTCACATTTTCAGGATTTATGGCTTTCGTCCCATAAATAACAGATTCAAGTATTTCATTGAATTCAGTATTCGTAAGTGAATCACCTATAGATTTTGTTGGTACGGATGGATAATCATAACAAAAAGCTAAATTTTGAAACAAAACCAAAAAAAATATTAAAAAATATCGCATATTACTACTCCTTTACTACCAGTGAGGTTGCCACGCTGAACCATCGTAAGTATACATGTTGTTGTGCGTGCCATGATAAAATGTCCGACCCTCTACCGCCGAAGGGGTAACGGTTAGCGGTGTCCAATCTGCTACCCCTGATATGAAATTTATTGATCCATCGGGATCAATTTCTAGTCTAGAAACCGGCTTTGCATTAGCGTCTGTAGATTCTCGCGTTGCTACAATAAACCTTGCATTTGTATAACCAGATTGTAAAAAGGTTTGACTACCGATAACAACCGGAGCATAAGAAGATGCCGCACGTCCTATATACCCAAGCCCTATTTGGGTTACTTGTCCAGTAGCACCACCACCTGAAATCAACATATCAAGAGTTACCCCTAATTCGCTACTTGTTTGAGTACCATATCCCGTAATATCAAGTGGGGCTTGTAAGTAAGAATCGTTATTTAGCGCTATCTTGCCATACACTATTATGTCAGATGCATAGTTGTTTGTTACTACATCAGTATCTAGTCGCGAGATTGACAACGTGCCCGCATTTTGATTTGAGGAATTAAGGTAATAACTTCCAGCTTGCGACAACAATAACGCCGAATTAGCCGCATAATTAGCAGTTGATGCATAATTGGCGGTTGACGCTGTACCAGCCGTTAATGAATAATTGGCGGTTGATGCATAATTGGCGGTTGACGCTGTACCAGCCGTTAATGAATAATTGGCGGTTGATGCATAATTGGCGGTGCCTGGTAGGTTTGCAATATTACTTGAACCCCAAAAATAAATACCATCTGCTATCGCTATAGAATGAAATAAACAAAAACAAATAATTAGTAATAATATTTTTTTCATAAAGTTACCTTCCTTTTCTATTTTTCTGAGAGTGTTCTCGAACCTAAACTATTAACCTCATAATGAATATCAAATTCTTTGACCAAAACATCACCATTAATACCATCCCCCGTCTCTCTATATAAAAAAATATCAAGAATAGAGCTAATGTCAGAGGTAGGAAAAGAAGGCGAAGCGATAGCTGGAAAATTTAATATTTGATGGATTGAACCGCTTGAATAGTCTGTTTCTGCTGCATTGGTTGTGACTATAGTAAAAGCGATTGTAGGATCACCGGCGATTTCGTACCATCGATAACCCATAACAAAATTAGGCGTACCTACTTCATCTTGTACATAATGTATATGCGGAAAAATTGAAGAGTTATGTTTATACCGATGACTCATTTGTGCTACGAAATAGGCTATTTCTGATTCGTCATTTTCCGGGAATAAAAGACCAATATTAGTAAAATCAAACTCTGGTTTAAATGTCACAGGATTTAATTTTGCTTGTGTTGCGGGAAACCTCAAATCGTCCCAACATGTAGCGTTACCACTTAGTACAATACCAACATCAGGCCCAATAATAACACTACTCAATGCATTATTAGTACCTACTACAACATTAAATGAAGATGTAAACGTGACACTTTTTTCAACATCAAAAAGATTAGGGTTTGCACGATTACCAATATAAAAATTTATATCATTATTGCTTGCTTGAATAATGTTTAAAGGTGCGGGTGAATTGTTGAGAAGAGCGCCACTATTAATATCAAAATCGCCTATTGCTAGACCTGAACCACCGATCCCAATAGCTATATCATACCCTTCATCATTGGATGCCTCAACCTGAGCTATCCCGGCATCGTTATTGTTTATTATAGAGATTCTTAAAGAACCTACTTTATCTTTTTCAAGACTAATATCGTTTCCCGCTAAAGCGTTATCAGTCCCTACAAGGACTTGCTCGAAGTTTGCGGTAGTACTCGTTATGTTTGTATTGATAATGTTTGTTATATTCGCAGTTACCGCGGTTATTCCATCAGCGTTAAACTCACCAAAACTTTTAAAACCCCAAAAATAAATACCATCTGCAAAACAGATTGAATTAAATAAAAATAAAAATAATAAACCTAAAACTTTGATCATTCTACCAAACAACCCCTAGTTGATTTGAAAGTGATGCAGAACCACCACTTTCAACAATCGCCTTAAATGTTATTATACCGCTCGAATTAGCCGATATAGGGTAAGGTGTTCTATACCCTGCTCCCGGAGGTATAGGAGTCTCACCATTTGCCCCAGTTGAACTAGCTGTTTCGTTCTTCCAATTATAAAATATTGTATCACTTGAAGATAAATTATAAACTTCGATGTATGCATACGCATTTGCAACCCCTACATTAATTGTAACTGTAGTATTCGCTGTGCCTATTGTTGCTTGTTTAGCTCCGGCACCACCTATTGCATTTGCGCCCACAGTGGTTATAACAAGCAACAAACAAACCATAAAAAAAACTATAATTTTCTTATTAATTCTTTTTTTTACTAGATTAGTGTTTAAACTCCCAATCGAAAATACCATTTTTAATCCTTCCTTTAATTTAGTAATACACCTACTAGAACGCCTAAAGCACAACCGCCATAAAACCCCCAATTATCAACACTCGCTAATTGCTCCTCAGATAGATGCAAGGCTGCAACTAATTCATAATTTTCTTCAATAATCGAGAAATTAATTTTACTTAATTCTCGATTTTCCACTTCGGCGGCAGCTCTTGACTCCATTTCAACATCAAGAACACCTTCTAAAAACTCAACTTTTTTTTTGTAATCATAGATGCTATCTCTCATCGAGAATACTCGAATTGGTTCACCCATCTCTTCTAATCTTGGTATCTCTATTTTTTTTCTTGATGGTAGCCCTCCCGCAAAACACGATGAAGAAATGCAAAAAATTATTAAAAATAAAGTAATATATTTCATGTGAACTCCCTTCAAGTTTTAATTTATCTTACTTGCTATATATATGTAAAATTTATTAGCGCCTAGAAAACTAACTATTAATGCACCTATTCGTAATGCTTCAATCGAAATTTGTACCATTAAGTTTTTCGCTTCGCTTCTAGTTTTTGTCTCAATTCTCAAGATGTTTATTTCTTTATCTGTGCGACCACGATATTGACCACAGTGTTCTTTACAAACAAAAGTATCTTTTAAGTATGCCTTCATTTGCACAAACTCAGATTTAATTAAATTCTGAGCCTCCAAATACTGTTGTTTATCTAACCCCTCATTCTCCATTTTACTCCCAAATCAACTTAATTTTAATTCAGTATACCCATACAAATTATATTTATTACGAGATTGCCTGAATGCTATATAAGGCATATCAATTTTAAGACCTGCACCTTTAGCCATGTCTAACCATTGAAACTTATTTTCAGCTTGATAATCATATTCATCAAGTATGCCTTGAGACCAAAACTCAATACCATATAACCTAATACGATCAACTTTCTCAAAAATTGCTAACCCGATAGCATATGCAAAAGTACAACAGAAACATAAACCACCACAAATTTTAGTTACTTCTAATAACGGATATTGAATTGTATCTTTAAACGGATTCTCATTAATATCAAATATTTTCATTTTAGAGGGTGTAAATACTTTGATTTCAGGGTGTTTCATGTATTCTGATAATAAAGCAAGCCCACCTCTGTTTTTCGCAGAGCTTTCAGTAAGATTCCAAGCGTGCATAAGTAACATTCTATCAGGCTTTACACGCATGTAAGCGTCTGCAATACACCACATTTCACCTGTGTCTGGTACATCATACGCCGTTTGTCCCATGCCTATTATATTGACAACACGTTCACTCATATTATACGACCACTAATCAAGGGAAATGGGAGGGGGGAGGAGGGTTTGCCCCATTAACCTTGAATAATGATCAAGCCTTTACAGTAACATATTTACAGAAGGATAATCCCACCGCTTGTATCTGTAGAAACTCCAAGACAAACATCAACATTTGAAGAAGAATAAGCTACTGAGTCAGTTGCAACACCTGCATTAGATACCGCAGTAATAGGATACCCAGCAGTACTGTTAGTAACGATAGTTGCTTTACCAGCAACAATCGCTTGACCAGAAGCCGATGCCGCAACATCTCCACCAGTTACAATACCGAACGATCCTCGCCTTGAATTCGCATCAATAGCAATTTTTTTTCCCATTACAACACCATCTTCATCGTAATACAAACCTACAGGCACTTTATCCGTGCAGCCTGTTGTATCAGACGTAAACGGGACTACTTTAGCACTATAAACATCTTCTCGAATATCTGGCCTTTTATTGAACATAAGAAATTCCTTCCTTCCTTCATCTTTATTTTGTTAGTTAATACCTATTTTTATTTTATTCGTTAATCTATGTTTATTATTGTAAACCGGTTAACACGTTAAGATGTTATATCAAGCTTACCTTGCCGCCGCCTATTATTCGTGAAAAATTGACTTTTGAGCTTTATAAACGCTGATTTAGCAACTTGATTGCCTGAACGCACGAAATCAGTGGTCTCAAGGTTGGTCAATAAGAACCCTAAATATTTTGTATTCAAGAAATGATAGCGAGGTAATAGTGAGGTGTAATCTACACAAGCTTTATCTACTTCTATCGGTATACCTTTGTATAAAAGAGAACCGTACCCGGCATCACCCTTATCCGGACTAGTATATCTTAGCCCAACATTTAGCCCAGTAGTTGAAGACATAGGCGCGGTTAACGCTGTCTCATATTTCTCTTCGCCTAAATCTGTAGTAACGATCAAATCTGGTTTATCTTGACCGTCTTTACATGCCCGGTACAATTGCCCCATCAAAGTTATTAAGGAACCAACCGCCCCAGCTTTATATTTATTGCGCCATGCAGTCTCCGTTGTTGGACTAACACCCATGTATTCAGTGGTAGGAATTGCCAACGCTTCAACCATATCAGGCAAACCATACAATCCTTTACCACCATCATTTGAAGCATTCGCAACATACATTTGAGAATTTACTAAAGCGCTAATCGTTGCCTCAGCTTGCATTATTTTAGCTTTAGTAATTTCAAATATACGAGCTTCCCCCATATTCTCTTCTACTTCCTGGTCTGCTAGCGCCACCGGTACTGCAAAATTCGCAAATTTCATATCACCTCTGCTAAACCCACCTGAAGGTGAAATATCGAACGTATCATAATACGAATAAGCTTTTGCGCCATTAGCCTTGCCTAGCAACAAAGGTACTTCAATCTTAACACCTGAATTTATTGAAACAACTTTGCTTCGAGCTTTAATAGCGTTAGCAATAACATTTTCATCAAAATAATTATCTATTAATTCGTTTTTGTATGCTTCAATCGTAGAAGCAAAAAATGAGTTATACCAATTTGACATAGAATTCTCCTTCTTACTTTTTTATTTTTTTTAGTAGTGTTTTCATGATATTATCTAACCCTACCTCCGGGATGTCTGACTCAATTACTTTTTTACTCCCGGTCTCAAGATCAATATTGTTTTTCTTATCTAATAGTTTTTCAATCGTTGCTTTTTTCTTACCAGTAATAAAAGCTATAGTCTCTTTAGTTCCATTTGCTTTAACTTGTTTTAGCCAAAAAATAGGATCTTGTTTAAACTTTTGAGCTAAAACAGAAACTTCCTTATATGCATCATCATCTAACATACCAACATCTTGATTAAATTTATCCAAATAATCATTCTCAAGAATTGATTGAAACTCAGTTGACATCCGCTCTAATTCCGATTGAAAAAGATTTTTTTGTTCATCGTTTTTCATATTAACCATTTTCTCTGCAACTAATCGTTCAACATCATCATGAGATAACGTTTTGTTCTCGTTAGTGTCCGTTGTATCATCCATGTCGTCACCGTTTGCTAATCGGCTAACTTTTAGCCTTTCAACCTCCGCTAGAGCTTTTTCTAGTTGCCCTTTAGTTGATTGATGGGCATCTTTTTCCGACATATATTGAGCATGTTTTTGATCGATCCTAAGTTTGAAGCCTTTAGTGAATTGCTTGGTATTTTTTGTTGATTTATCATCACCATTTTTATCTTTAAGATTATCCTCTACTTTTGGAATATCACTTTTTTTTACAGGTTGGCTATCGTCACTTTCGTTATTGTCGCTATTCGTACCCTCACCTGTTTTATTACTTCCATCTTTTTCCTCTAGTGGGGACTCTTCCGCTGATTGATCGGTAGGATCATCTATTGCAGTGACGATTTTTTTATCATCACTTTCATCTGCTCTCGCTACCTTCATCGTTTTTTCCATTATTTCAGATAATTTATTCATGAGTTTGGCTCCATCCGATATTTTATGTAATCGCTTACACCTTCAAAGGTTATGATTAACCTTTGTGTTTGGCTAACTCTTTACGCATCAAGTTAGTCAATGACGCTTCTTGTTTTTGTTTAAGTTCCCTTTTATTGTTTCTCTTCATTGTAGATAACTGCTCTTTAACTGTACGTGTTCCGGTCAACGCGACAACTCCTTTTTGTTTCATTAGTCTATTTCTATGAGAAGTACTTTCAATGTATTCTCCAAGCCCTAAGTCATAAGCTCCAATGTTTTTTTCATAACCTATATGTCCAATTATTGACCAATTACGTTCAGCCTTAGCACCACAAATACATGTAATCCCTTTTTCGTATTTTTCAACCGAAACAATAACTTCAAACGATTGACCACAACTTTTTTCAGTGCATTTTAACGGATAAGTAGGCATTATTGTTCAACGCCTCCTCTTTGTTCCTGCAACAAATCAACATCACCAGATTCAGGAATGTTATTTTTTATACGAGGCGTACGCCCATCTGCTCCGGGT
>Ga0075125_10000442_pt1 | contig 18886 bp, 26 predicted proteins | sample AntAceMetag02UKN_FD_69810 | JGI IMG/M metagenome (GOLD analysis project Ga0075125, IMG submission 69810) | Saline lake microbial communities from Ace Lake, Antarctica - Antarctic Ace Lake Metagenome 02UKN | ecosystem: Environmental > Aquatic > Non-marine Saline and Alkaline > Saline | place... | reverse complement strand
TAATAACAATATGTACCCAAATGTAAACTTACAACCCGGACAAAGAGGACCAGAAGTTGAGAAACTTCAGAATTTTCTGATGTCACAGGGTCTTTTGACTCAAGAACAAATAAAAACTGGACCGGGTATATATGGTCCTCAAACGAAGCAGGCAGTAACCTACTGGCAAGAAATAAACGGTGTAGATAATACTTCCGGTCCCGGATACTGGGGTCCACAGTCTATAGGAGTTGCTTCGGGTGATGTTTCTGGACCTACTTCAGCTACAGGTGGTCCATTTGATTATTTAAGAGATAAAAATCATCCATTCTATTCACCATCAAAGCCAATAACTCCTGCAACCCCAGCAACTCCTGCACCGCCTGCACCACCAACTCCAGTTCAACCTACACAGTATGCAGGTGGGCTACCTCCAGACGACCCATCAAATCAATACAATACACAGACTGGGCAAATGAATCCGCTTTTTGGTAGTGGTTCTGGTAATATTCCTGTTGATGGGGGACAACCTTACTCAGATGAGGAATATGAGGAAGCTCTAAATAATAATCCGATCATCGCAGAGTCAGTGGCTAAAGGAAATACAGCAGCAGACCTCGCTTACGCTGCTGAAACTGGAGATTATAGTGGATTAGTTAACCAATTTGGGCAACCTTTTAGTTTAGAAGACCAGCAAAAAGCTTTAGCAGATGCTACGGAAGATAATAGATTATACTACGAAGCTCTACAATCTAAAGAAACGGCTGATGCAGAAGGGGCTTTAGCTCAACAAAAAGCTGACTACCAAGATTACTTATTGACTTCCGGACAACAGTTCGAAGCGGATAAGGCACAATCTGACCAGACCGCAAAGGATAGAGGAGTATTATTTTCAGGGGGGAGAGTCCAGAAAGAAAGGAATTTGGAAAGAGCTTACAGGCAAGACGAAGCTTCTACATTGGCTTCTACTGCTAGGGGTATAGGGGATACTGCAAGAGATTTTCAATATAAATACGGCAACGAGGAGGCTAATAAACTTAGGAGCAACTACAACTTAGGAGGAAATACTTTTAATGCCAGTACAGCTAGGGGAGGAGTAGGTTCAAGTGGTCTATCGAGTATCTATAATCCAAGTCAATATAATTATCAGGGGACACGGAAGGTTGAAAGGAAGACAGCTGCAAATAAGAGAGCTGCTGGTTATCTTTGGAATAAGGGAAATAAATTATTAGCATCGGGGTATAGTAATAAATATTAATATGACATCAATAATGGACTCTATAAGTAAATACTATTCAAACTCAAAACCTTTCGATCCGATTGCTTATTTACAACAGCAAAGACAGTTACCGAACGGAGGAGGGAGTTACAACGTTGCCGATTCAGCCGGTGGTCCAACCTCTAATGTATCAAGTGGATTATGGCAAGGTCCCGTTAGACCACCTGTTGTAGAACCACCAGTTGTTGAACAACAACCGTCAGTTTTTAGTCAGCCTGTTGCTAATCAGCAAGCACCCGCTACTAATCAACAACCTCCAGTAAGATCCAAATATATAAATCCAGCGACAGGTGAATACTATACTCCACAAGAATATGCTAATAGTGTTGCGATGAAAATTCCAGCAAGCAAAGGAACTGGTGATATTCCGCAATATGCAGGAGATGCTGTGACTAAGCCAGACGAATCAACCCCAAGTCTAACTGCTCGTGCAAGAAATTTAAGTAATACAAGAAATGATATTGCAACAGGAACTACCGACCCTTACAAAGTTGGGACTGAATCAGGAATTGCATACAGCCCTGCTGAATTAAGTGCAATTGAAAGTGCCTATGCTGGTATTTACGACCCAGCTTTGAATGATGTATTTGAAAGATTAAAAACAAGAGAGGACGAACAAAAAAGGAAACAAGAAAGAGAAGATAAAAGAGAAGATAAAATCTTTGCTACCAACGAAAGTATTCGAGCATGGAGAGCTACGACTGGAACGAAAAGTGGTAGTGATGAAGTTAAGTTCACTAATTCAAACATACTGAACGGAGCTTCGAGAGCAGGTTTAACTCCAGAAGAATTTGGAACACTAGATCCTGATATTAAAAACTACTTTGTAAATCCTCCTAAACTATATGATCATTTCGAAGACAAAGAAATTCCTGTAACTTTGGCTGTAAAAAGAATCATAGCAGAATTTAAAGCTAGTGGTTCTAAAGAAGATGCTATTGAAAATCTTACAAGTATTGGATTACCACCAGGTGTTACAGCTTATTTAATCGGGACATTACCAAACTTATCTGAAGAAGAGAAACAGTCTTCTATTGCAAAGTTTTTGAAATTTTTCGTTAACTTCATTTAATTAGATATGACAACATCTTCTCGATACAGTTTAATAAAACCTGATGAAAAAAAGGTTGCAACTACTACAAGTAGATATTCACTAATATCTCCTATTTCTGATACTCCTACACCAACTCCAGAACCAATTACAACTCCAACTCCAGAACCAATTCCAACTCCAGAACCAACTCCTTTATTCAAAAAAGAAGATAATTTGTTAACTAAAGCAGGGAAATATATACTACAAACTAACCCATTTATCCCAGGGAATTTATTTGACCAAGCGAAAAAGCAAGTAACTCAAGCTGGAGTTGAAAAGACTTTGAATACAGAGATTGGTAAGAAAATTATCGGAGGGGTGTCTGAAAAAACTGAAGATATTCCACTGAAAATTGCTTCTAATATACAAGCATTAAAACCAGAAGTTACCTACGAAGGTGCTTATAAAAAATGGAGTGAAGCCAAAGCTAACCCAGAGAATCCTGTTTGGAAAGATTTTCTATACAATTTACAAGGAACTGGTGCACAATCATTGATTGGTGTTGCTATGTCATTTATTCCCTATGCCGGGAAACCATTAGCGGCTACATATTGGGGAGCTCTATCTGCTAACGAGCAACTGGAAGAAAGAGGGAAAGTAGAAAGTTTTGGAAATATTGGTATTGATGTTGCAGGAGATATGATATTAGGTAATTCGTTAGAAGGATTATTTAAACCTGGAGTTGCTTCATTAAAGAAAACACTATTGAAGAGTGGAATTATTGAAGGTAGTACGGAAGCCTTGCAGTCATTATTGAAATATGGGAATGATTATACTAACGCTAAAACTCCTGAAGAAAGACAAGTTGTTCTTAGTGAAGCAAAAAATTATATAACGAGTGGTGGTATTCTAATGGAAGCCGCTGTGGGAGCTACTGTGGGAGCAGGAATTGGAGGAGGAGTTTATGCAGCGAAACAATCAAAAGAATTGTACGAAGGTATGACTCCAGAAGAAAGACAGGCTGGTTTTGTTAAAATTCCAACAGGTGATTCTCCTAAAGAAACTGCTCAAGGGATTCTTGATTTGGGAACCAAAAATCTACAATCTGATATAGCTGAAACTATAGAACCGTTGGAAAAAGTGTTAATGGCAGATGAAAGAACCCCTATCAAAGAAAGAGTAGGTTTTCTTGATTATTTTAGAACCCCTTGGAAAGTATATGAAAAGATGGGGATTAGAAAACCATATCAAAAAGTAATGGAGACTTATGAAAATTATGTTTTAGAATTACCTAAAAATATTGATAAAGTTACGGCTTGGTCGAACCGAGTTTCACAAGAAGCTAATGAAAAGATTTTTCGTTTTTTAGATGGAGAGAGTGTTATTTTAACTCCAGAGGAAACTAAAGTTGCTGGAGAAATAAAAGCTTGGTTAGCAGAATGGGCTGATAAATTAGGTCTGGACCAAGATGCTAGGATTTCTGAGTATATTACTCACATTTTTCCATTTGGTAAAGGCGGAGAAATTCCAGAAGAGATTGCTTTACTAATCAATAGAAAGATTCCAGGAAGTGTTTTTAACCCATTTCTATTACAAAGAAGGGGTGAGGAAGGGTATTTGAAAGATACTTGGAAAGCTTTGGATGCCTATACAAAACGAGCCACTAGAAAAGTTCACATGGATCCCGCTCTTGAAGAATTAAAAAAATCAACAGATAAAATGACTGACACAAGTCAGTTGAATTATATTAATAGAAATGTAGGGGCTATTAATTTACGCCCCACAGAATTAGATACCTCTATCGACAACCATATTAAAAATACTTTTGGCTATATATTAGGAGGGAGACCAACTGCTGCGATAACTAGATCTGTCAGAAAAACAATTTACAGGGCGAAAATTGCAGGGTCTGTAGTTTCTTTTGCTAAAAACTTAACTCAAGGAGTGAACACTTTTGCGGAACTTGGACCACAGTATACAACTTATGGTTATATTGATTTGGTAAAATTTGGGAAAAAAGAATTAGAAGAGAACGGAGTATTAATTTCACCTTTTGTTGAAGATAGAACTTACAGTGCTGTGAAAAAAGCGGCAGAAAAATTTGATAATGCTCTTTTTGTAAATATGTCTGCTTCAGAACTTGTAAACAGAGGTGCTGCTTATTATGGTGCAAAAGCTAAATTTCTTGATGGAAAAATTACACCGAAAGAAGTTAAAATTGGTCTAAATAAAACTGTAGTAGAAGGTTATGAACCAACATTAAAAGATGCAACCGAGTATGGAAAATATATTGCAGCCAGAACACAATTTAGATTTAGTCCGGTTGATACACCAGTCGGTCTAAGTAGTGATATTGCAAAAACGGCAGCACAACTTCAAACCTTTGGACTAAAACAAGCTGAGTTTATTTTATCGATGAAAGCGAATAAAGAATATGTAAAATTGGTTAGATATATGTTAAGTTCAATGCTTCTATTTGCATATATCGGGTCAGCTTTCGGAATGAAATGGGATGATTCATTTAAAACTTTAAGATGGGGATACCCTCCAATAATACAATTTATAATAGATCTAGCTCAGAAAGGAGTTTTTGGAAAAGATAAATACGGGAATAAATTAGACCCAATGGAAAGAGTAAAGGGAGTTGGTGGTTCATTGTTTACAAACATAGTTCCAGCTGGTGCTCAATTAAAAAGAAGTTACGAGGGATTAAAAGCAGTTAGCGAAGGAGCCTCAAGAAGTAAGGGTGGAGCTTTTCAGTATAGAATAGACCAAACTCCAATGAATTATATTAGAGGAACATTGTTTGGGAAAGGAAATTTACCACAAGCACAGGACTACTACGACAAAAAAGATAAAAAATCTTCAAATAAGAATAAAGGTAGATATTCGGTCATATAAAAAACACCCTTTTTAGTATTAAAAAAAATATGTAAAATGGGTGTTTTTTGTGTCCAATAAAACCAAGTAGTCGTTTATATGGCTCTTACCGATAGTCTTCTTAATTGTAATAAGAATTACTTAATAAGAATTTCTATAGCTGTTTTTACACATACAGAAACATATTTTCGATGAACCCAGTAATATATTTAATTATAAAATTACTTCTCTAAACATGCAAGGATAAGAGGTGTAAAATTCAGTGCTGTTTTCTCGAATCCATTTAACGCTATCTCTGCTAAAAAGATCTTCTCAGCTCTTTCTGAAATTTCGGAAGTTAGTGTTATTTTTCTAGCTTTTGCTGTTTCAGATAAAACCAATCCGAATTCAAAGGCTAATAACAGGGTCTTGGGTCCATATACAGGTAGTCTATATAGGGCAATTGCTTTTATTATCTTATTTACCATCTTTTTTTGGGGTTACTGGAGCGGGTTTTGGAGCTTGTTCAGCTATATTTTTATCTGGAGTTTCGACTTTCTCCAAGCTACCTAAAATTTGGGCTATCTGCATTAACACAGCACCTACTATAGCTGGAGCAATTTGTACTTTTAATGCTTGCACCATTTCGTCTCTTGTTTTTTCGTCTAGTTTTAACATAATTTTTTTCTTAATATTTTAATAACGTCCATCGCATCACCACGTGCATCGTGAGTTACATCTCCTTCAATTTTTAATTCTTTTTTTAATTCACCTAATGATTTTAATTCTGTATCTTTGAAATCAATAAAGACAGATCCAGGATCTATCATTCTATACTTGAAAAATCCTTGCAACCAACTAGGAAGAAATTGATAATCGAACGAAGCTACATTTTTACCAGCTAATGTAATTATTTCCATTCCAAAATTATCATGTAGAAACTTTATAATATTTCTTCTAAAATCATATCCATTCATGTCATATACTTGATAATCAGCTTTAGTTCTCCCTGAAAGTATATCGAAGATCCAACTATTCATAGTGATTCCATAAGCACTTCCGGTATATTTATCATCAGGGTTTAAAAAATAACAGGTGAAATGAGGTAGCATTACTACAGGAATTTCTGGGTGTTCTGTGTCCTCAACAGCCATCGATAGCATAAGTATATTTTCTGGAACCATTGGTTCTAAACAGGTTGTTTCTATATCTAGTGATACGTATTTCATATTTCTTTAAGGAAAGATTGGTAAGCGTCCGAAATCTCAGTCGCTACCTTAACTATTAATTTTTCCATCTTTTCTATCTCTCTTTCGTCAAAATTTCGATGAAATGACACTATTTTGCCCGTAATGTTCACTTTTTTCTCGTTTTCTCTCCAAAAATCGTCTGTTTCGACCGAAACATCCTTAGTTTGGATCCAAACTAGGTCACAATACTCCGGAATTTCTCCATAACTGTATTTTAAGGCAGTCGCATAGAAGAGTAATTGACCGTGTTTTATGACTTTCGCTTTGGTCCAGGGAATTTTTCCAGTTTTATATTCCAAAAATACATTGTTTATTGAGTCGTAACTATCTATGTACGATAAAATTGGTACTCCCAGAATATCTGTTTTTATCTCAAACTCCGGTGAGTCGTAAACTTCCAAGTCAGGAAGTAATTCTTTATGCTTCCCTTCTTCGATCATTCCAGCGATTCCTTTCCCGAACCTCAAATACTTGGTATCTAATTTCTTACCACATTCGAAGTACTCTCTTCTGTAGCGAGTAGGATTTGATTGCCAACAAGTTAGTTGGGACCAAGACAGGTGGGGCTTTGGTAGTATTAATTTATTTTTCATTTTCACTTGTTAAAATTGCTTCTTTTAATTCATTCTCTTTCTCCATAATTACTCCAGCTAAATCTATCTTATCTTGGTCTGTTAATTTAACAGAAACTTTCACTTGATTAATTATCAAATCTAGTGCTTCTAAACTTAGACATGACTGGATTGCTTGGGTAGCTTTAGTCAGAGCGACAGAACTGACTGGTGATGGTTCTGGAACTGGATCAGGAGTAACTGTAGTACTTGGAGTTGTCATAGGTGTTGGAACTGTAGTAATTGGAACAGGGTTTACTGTAGCAATTGGAGCAGGAGTAACTGAAACACCGGGAGTTACTGTTGTAGGAATTGGAGGTGTTGGAACAGTAACAACTGGTTTCTTTTCGGGTTCTACTTTTCTTTTACTGATGTTGAAATACTCCTTCCAAAGTTTATTCATGTGAGGGGCGATAAAAGCATGAGCTTCGTCAGGGTTCCCTGCTCTCACTACAATTTCAGGTTGGATATTAGCATAATCTCCAGTTGGAATAACCATTTTGATAGCATAGCTAACCATTTCTGGTCCTTTTTTAGATACTCTCTTCTTTTTAACTACTTTCTTTTTAGTAGCTACTTTCTTTTTTACTATTTTTTTTGCGGACATAGTTTTTATTTTTCTTTATCTTTTAATTGAATTATTTCTACTAATTTACAAGTTTTACAATACCTTATTGTCTCATGATGGACAACACCTGTACTGGCATTTATTTGTCTTTCAGCATCATTATAATGCCAGTCGTGAACATGTGGTCCTGATGACATATATTTATAAATTATTTTTAGTAAATCTTAGAGAAGGGTTTTCGACAAATGTTGCTTCTCCGGTACTTTCTTCTGTTGCTTTTTGAGCCTTGAATTCTTCGTTTAGTTCCTTAACTTTAGGTGTATAGGTCCAAGTTTTTAGCTGTGTAATTGAGAACTTACCGACAGCTGTTTCAACTTTTGACTCTTCGTTTTCTTCCATTTGTGCCATTATATTAGCTTTAATTTCGTCTTTTTGAACTTTTAAAGCATCTATTTGGGCACTAATGACTGCGTATTGATCGTAATTATTTGACATATTATTTTTTATTAATTAGCTTTATAAATTGATAAACATTTGTCTAATTTTTCATTGTATCTTTCTTCAATAATTTCATATTGGTAAGCAAATAGTACACAATCTGCTTTTTTCCCTATTGTTTCACATTTACTATCCCAATCATTTGAATAAGTTTTATGTGAATTTGCTTTACAGGTAGTATATGAACTTTCTCTTGAGATCTGATTTAACATTTCAGTTCTTCTTTCAGTTGTTGCCATTCTCTCTCTTGTTTCTAATGCTTCCCTAGGAATAGAAACTAATGCTGTGTATAAAAACCATAATATTATAAAGAAAGCTAATCCAATCAATATTCTATTTAGATATTCTCGTATAAATGTTTTCATATTAGTTATTTTTTATTAATGTAGAAATCTATAATCAATCTAAAGACTTCTCCTTCTGTTAATTTCTTCCTTCTTGCTTTGGTTTGTACGAATTTCTTTTGGTCCTCTCTAACTCTTGTATTTACTCTGACCATTGGTTTTGTTTTCATTTTTTTATATTTGTATTATTTTCTCTGATAATTTCTCCGCTACCGACCTATTTATGGAGATTACTCCTTTGTCTCTTAAATCAACTATCTCCTTAAATCTTATTAAACAAAACTCGTCTTTGAATTTTATAATAAGGTAAGAAGGTAGAGGGGGTATGCTTGCACCGTCACATGGTTTTGGTCTACTGATTTCGTCAGACCACTTCCAGACTAATCCATTCTTTTCTGTCGCTTGTAGTCCATCCCACTGGACCTTTTCGATCTTACTGAACTGGAAACTTTCTGTCATTGTTTGCTTTAATTCGTAGAAGCAGTAAAATTGTTTCTTTCGAAAATACTGGTTTAGAATTGTGTTCCATTTTGATTCTCTTTTCATATCTATTATATTCTAAGTGGGTGTCGGTGTCAACACGACTTATCCACAGTTAAATATTTAATGTTAATTTCTCCTGAAAATCCATTCCTGACATTATCGAATTGTGGCAATCTTCATCGCATCCTTTTACGACTAAATGGATATAAAGATTTTTTTTCAACTTATTAGCTCGAAGCACTCGACCTGTACTTTGCTCATAGTCCACGAATCGGAACGACTTACTGGCATAAATTACACACGGGAAAGTAGGGAGTTCGTAGCCGGAAGAAATTGAACACTGAGCTACAATAATATGTGGATCCGAACTATCATTTACTTTTTTTATAAAAGTTCTATCTTTAGTCTGTCCGTTTAGAACTGAAACATTATAACCTTCCTTTTTCAAATGCTTTTCGATCTCGTATATCTGAGCTGTGTAGTTGGCGAATACCAGTAATTTTGGAAACTCCAGAGCTCTTTCTAAAATATAGTCGATTTTCTTAGACTTGAATATTTTAGTCTCACTGGTCATTTTATCGGTTTTTTGGTCCAAAGTATCAATTTTCTTCCCGTATAGCACTCCATTCTCTATTGTACGTAGTCTGGCTCGCCTCACCAGTGGGTCTGCTTCCGAAAACGTCATATCTATTACTGCACGCTTCTGCTCGGCTGTAAGGTCAATTTTGACTGTCTTATGGGTCTGTGGAGGTACATCAAAGAAGTCATTTAATCCCCCTGTATATCCGAAATGCTGAACTAACTCTGCCAATCTCTGTTTTGAAGCTTCATCTTTCTTTGCTATATAAATTCTTCGCAACCCCATTCTTATTTGAGTGTAATAAATTTCACGGAATTTTCTGAAATCCCAGGTCTGCCCCATTAGAATTCCAATACCCCACATAGCCATGGGTTTCGGAACTGGAGTAGCGGATAGTAAATATAATCTCTTGGGGGGATGTTTCACGAGAAACTTCTGAGTGGCTTCGAATATCTGAGAAGTTTTAGGTTTCTGGATTTTATTTTTCTGAACGAAAGACGGAAGAATTCCTAAATTATTGTGGCACTCGTCTATAATTACAGTATCGTATTCTGGTAGAATATCCCAATCTCTTCGGAGATCTTCTTTACTGATTACCATAATCCCTTTTTTTGTTTCCCATTTTTTATTCTCGTTCTGCCATGTTTTATCATCTCTTGTTTGTTTCGGACAAATAACTAAAATATCACCCTCTGCCATTTCTAAAGCAGTTCTGGTTTTACTCGCACCGGTACCTAAAAACAATCCACATTGAAGTAGGTCTTCGTCTATAATCTTTTTTTGATGTTCGTAAAGTGGTGGTATCATTTTATTTAAAAATCAACGTTGATAGGATTAAAAGGATTGCTATTTTTTACCCAATGAGGACTTAATTTTATTCCAACAAATTTCGCTTCCGACCCAGCGAAGGCTCTTGGTTCAAAAGTAAATCGATCTTCCTTAGCTCCGTAAGCTCTCGCTTCTTTTGTGAAAGTTATATTAGCTTTCATTTTTCTTCCACCGTCCGACAAACTCCATTTCTTATATTCAGCATATAGATGAGGGGCTTCAATATATTCGTCAGGATCAAGAACAATGCACTGTGATAAAAATCCTTCTACCGATGAGTTCTCTTCTCGGTACTCGTCCAACATCCTAGTCTGTTCCATAGTTACAATAAAACTTCCTTCGTCAGCCAAGCTACAAGCTCCCTCGATCATCCAGTTCAGAATCCCTGGAAGTTCCTGAGCCAGTAGTCCCACACTGGATCGTAGTTTATAATTCGGGTTCTTTCGGTAGTTGTTCAGGAATTGAACAGCACAAATTCTTCTTTCAGTAGCAGTAGAAGTATCGTCAACTCTCGGAAGTAAGTTTACAGAGAAGGCGAATTTAGCTTGAGGTCGGAAAGTAAATTGGTCTTTGTATTTAATATCAATTGTAACCTGCTCTCCAGAAATTAACTTCTTCAATTTATTACTCTGATAGTAATTCCCATGAACCTCTTCGATTATATTCAATCGCCTACCTATCAGCCCTTTGAACCCAAAAGTCCCGTACAAACTTTCAAGGTCGATATGAGAGGTGGCTTTCGGACCAATTACCATAGCGATTGTATCAATGAAAGTTGACTTCCCGTTCCCCCCGTCACCCACCATAAACAAAGCTCGGTCGTACAACATTGAAGAAGATAGACAGTAGCCGGTAAATTGTTGTAGCAGTTTTATCTTTTCTTCCATTTCATTTCCGGACATCCAATCGGTCATGCACTTTCTCCATATCGGACATTCTGCGGTAGGGTCAAAGTCAACTGGATACTGTATCAAGGACACATAACTCGGAGTATGAGGTATCAGTACTTTAGTATAGATATTCAATAAACCATTCTTTACATTAGCTATAAACCCCTTATCGTCTGAGATAACCAACAACGGAATTATTGATATAAGACAAGCGACCTTATCGGACACATTCTTTTTTGTCCTATAGCCCCAGAGCATATCGTCATACAATCCAGTCAGAACCATATCGGATAATTCTTGGTCGGACATCATTCTATAAACTCCGTCTTCATAAGTGAACACAATTCCAATTTCATTTTTCTTTAAGTGAGGATTGATAGCCAGTAGTTCTCTTTCGTAGTTCGAGAAGCGAACTTTGTCCTGCTCTTTTCTTTTTTTCAATACTGTGGTGTAGGCGGTTTGAATCTTCTGATTTTCATCCGGAGACATATTGTGAGCAATAATCTCGTTTTTGTAGGAATAAGTATACCCACTATTGAAAGCACTGTTCACTGTGTTCATAATCTCTTGCTTCCCACCATTTTCATTTTCTATCCCATACCAACCAACTTTTTCAATTTGTTCCAAAGCCCTTTTCTTGGTCCACCCCGCTTGTCGCATTAGAGAAGCAGTTATCAGAAGTGCATTGTTACGATTATTAGAGTTAGGTAAACTTTCAGGGTGAGCGGAAATTAATTTTTTGAAACTATCTCTTTCTTCAATCGGATATTCTTCATTCACTCTGTCAAAGAAATTTTTCTTCTCAGCTTGAGCCATCTTCTTTGCCTTATCGTTGGTGGGAGCTTTCTCAAAAGTAAGTGCTTGTTCTTCAACTATAGGAAAGACTTTTTCAACATCATCCAATGAGTATGTGTTCGCTTCTTTTTTATATATTCCTTTGATTTTAAATACTCCAGTAGTTCCTGTTTTATATTGTTGCCCTGTTTTTTTCCAGTAGAAAGTTTTAGGCACTCTTAGAATACGAGTTATGTCTTTTACTACCGGATCTGCTTTCAAGGTTCTTACAATACTTAGTTCTATCTTTTCCCAACGAGCAACAACTTCCTCCCAGTTTTTTATTTCTGATTTGAAAATAGGTTCATCCAAACACCAGTAAATATGGTACCCGTTCATTGTTTCCAAAATGAAAGTTGGGTCCAGCAATTTTTTTATCTGTTCCAGTTCTTTTAGATCTTTCCTACCATCTATATCTACGAAGAACGAGTTCAGTGATGAGCAGTTTTCTTTTTTAGCATTAGGAGAATCTTTAAAACCATTGACAGTAAAATAGCTCTCATATCCATCGATATTGAGTTCGTCTTTTCTCTCAGCACATGATACTGCAGGTCGTCCTTCCCCTGTGGAGTCTATGTATCTGTAAACATGGTCTGGAAAAAATGTTAAGAATATATCTTTGTTATTTTTTTCCATATATTTTTATAAACTTAGGAGCAAAATGAAAACAGCCAGAGTTCTCGGGCAGGAGGAGATGTAACAAACCCCCTTATGAACAATGACTGTTTTCGTTTTACTACTAAGTTTATTCTTTTTTTGGTATTGTTACATTTTTGCATTTTGCGATTGCTTTTTTATTCTATATTTTTTTTATTATAAGTTGTGAGTTCCTTTCAAGGACTATAAGTTGATTTCCATAAACATTTACAAAAGCATCAACTCCGAAACATGGTCTTTGATATATATCCAATCCTTGCCCCCATGTGTAATCGTCAAAGATCATTATACCGCCTTTCTTTAGAAGTGGAAATACGAGTACAGCATCTTCCAAAGTATCACTGGCAAGATGTGAACCGTCAATGTAGATGAAATCGTAGAAGAAATCTAAATCTTTTAATTTCTCACTTGATTTTCCTTTAAGTATACTTATTCTGTTTACATAAGATTTTGTATTTTCAACAAACCTATCAAGTAAATTTACTTCATCAGGAAGATCTTGCCCACCCACAAAAGTATCAACGACTGTTAATTTTGCATTGGAGTTTTCCAACATCCAAACTGAAGCTTTACCCTCATAACACCCTACTTCTAAGAAGTTAGTTGCTGTTTCCTTTAATGGTAAAACATACTTTTCGAAGTTATATTTACCGGTCATCTCAAACCAATTATTAGTGAACATTATTTTTGTTACATTATTTACTAAAAGGGAATATCTTCTGGATTTATTTCTCCTGTTGCACCTGTAGGTGCAGGTTCTGTAGGAGCAACAGCTTCTCCTGTTGTGCTTTGTGGTACAACTTCCAACTTAGGAAGAATAAGAGTATTTACCATATTGTGTAGGAAAGCGATTCTCTTGGTATCATCCCAAACCATTTCTCCTTTAACTTCTACCTGTTCCATATCAGGCATACCATTTGGAGTCTCTCTGGTGTAAGCATGTTTCAATGCTACTCCGTTTTGATTTATAAATAGTGAACTCTTCTTTTTTCCGTCAACCTCTTTCATACTTGGAGAAACTTTCATCTCCTGTGTTAGATCTACATTAGGTAGCATTTTTAGAAATGCTGTTGAAAAACTATTACTGTAAGACAACTGCAAGATATATAGTTCTTCATTATCTCTGAAACCAAAGTTCCAAGTTTTTCCGTAGGTTCCGTCTTTAACATTGATACTCTCCAACTTCCCTGTGAAGCTGTCATAAAACTTCTCGTGAACAGTATTATTAATTTTGTTCACTCTTGTTATAGCCCCCTCTGTTCCCTCAGGAACTCGTTGACAAAATTTGCCAGCTAAAATAGTAATGTAGTTCCCATCTGTTCTTTGTTCTAAACCCATAATTTTGTTATTTATTATTTATTATTAATGTTGTTTCTTCTATTGTTCGCCTGTTCTTTTAATGTAGCCCATTTACAGTTTTCTTTTGAGTAATTTCCATTTGTATCTATTCTCTCAATTGTTGTTTCTTTTCTACCTTGTTTATTAAGATGGATAAGATACTCTGAATACATATCATTTTTAAATTCTGTATAAGACTTCCATAAACATTTTATACCTCTACCTCCATATAAGTCAAAATTCTTTTTATATGGATATTTGCACCTACCTGTTAATTCGACCCATGTTTTTGCTAGACCTTTGTCTCTATTTTTATAAAGTCTATCTTTATTTTTATTTATTACTCTTTTGAATTTTTCTTTATTATTTTGATAGTATATTTTCATATACAATTTTCTTTTGTTATCGACCATTTGATTTTTTGATAGTTTACTATCATTTTTTAATTGGTAATCCATAATTGGATCAGATTTTGATCTCGGACGAGGAGAAATTTAATCTGTATATATTATACAGGAGTGCCTGTGTCGGTGCAAGGTTAAAACTGTGGATAACTATGTTAATAAGTGCATAACTTTCTACCCCAATTCTTTAGCCTTTTTTCTCCTAATTCTCTGCCAAACAAGCATTTTGTCAGCATATTTTTTATTATAAAACTTCTGTCTACACTGTTTACTACAAAATATTCTAAATCGTGAGTTCGGTAAATCTCCGTGACAAACTTTACAGTCTTTTCTTATTTCCATATTATTTTTTGGTTAATTGATAAACATAGGTCACCACAATTAATACTGCTAAAACAAAACTTGGTAATAATTGTAAAACATATATTGAACCCAAAATTATCGCACCCATAAATATATAATCTGCTGATTTTTCCATATATTTTAATTTTTAATACTAAACTTAACTCCACTTGATAATGTTGCTCTCAACCATTTATTGTGTATTACTAAATCAATTATTTTACTACTTGTATAATACTTAATCATTTCTACTGATTGTGAGTTGATTGCTTTTTGTTTCATATAATTAATAATTTGATTATAAATAAGGGAGTTCTTTTAATTCTGCTCCCTGAAAGAATTTTATAATTAAATAGAAGTGATACCTATTATCCGAAGAAAAGTCCATATCTTTTTCTTTGCCTCCTTGGTGAGTTTAACTTCTCTGTAGTTAGGTTCATTGATGAAAAACTTTCTTAAGTCTTTCCCCACTAAAATATAATAGGGAATGCAATAGTCATTTATCTCAATAATAGCATAGACCGTTTCGCTGGGAATGGGGTTTTTGAGAATAAAGATTATCTTAGACGGGCTTTGTTTTGTCTGATTGACATAGATAGTCTTTACCCTATCCCATTTTGCAAAGTCTTTGAAAAGGTCATCTGCTCTGGTAATTCTAATAGCTACCAGCACGATAACCGCAGACAGGATTATAATTCCTATCCAACTCCAGATTTGTCTTGCCATTTTGCACCTCCTTAGGGGTTTACAATGTCTGTTTTAGGGGTTTACAATGTTTTTACTGGCTTCTGGCTACCCCTGTTGATTGAAGTTTGGTTAAGATGTGAATACCTTTCCACTGACCTTTAGCGATTGATTTCGCTGTGCTGACTAATTCTTGGATTACTTTCAGCGAGGTGAAACTGTGGTCGTCAAACTGACCAAGTCTACGAAACAGCTCTGCCTCTAAGAGATTTATCATCTCATAAAGCAACCTCCATTCCTCCTCTGCATTTTCCACTACTGCGAGTGAAACGATATTTACTTTTTCCATATTAGACTCCTTTCAAGAAATTAACTAAAATTTCTAAGTAAAAACTTTTTTGAAGTTTTGGTTTATAGGGTATATCCATCTCTAAGTCATCGTGACATTCACGACAGAGCCAAAAAATAGGACTGTTCCTGAAAAACCTTTTAGGATAGATAAGTCAGTGGTGTTTGGTAAGAGTTTTCATCTCCAAACACTTGGGACATAAACTATATTTACCAGACACATAGACCACCCCCTTTCGTATTTAATTATATTATTAAAGAACAACCGACGAGCAGATAAAGAATTGAACTCTATTATTACCATACTGCTCAAAATAAGGGGGGGTGCAGTTTGCCCTCCCCCTTGGGTTTACTAAATAGATTTGAAGAGTTTTTTTATCTTCTTTTGACACTTGGGACAAACCAAGAATTTCATTTTACCTACTTGGATTACCAGCAAAGTGTCTGCCTCTTTTTTACAAACTTCGCAGTTAAACATCTTATCCCTCCTTTTTTAAGATAATTTCTTCACCACACTTACAGCGAATGGTTATCTTTGGAACTTTATTACAAAGTTTAAGGTTTCTTTTCCTGTAAAAGTAGTAAAGGGTTATTGAAATTGAAGTAAAAACAATTCCGATGGCATTTGAACAGAAATACAAAGTATCGCTGATGTGAATACTATAAACTAAATAGCAACACAGTCCTATTAGGACAACCCACCAGAAGCCAATGGATACTCCTTCAGTTTTTTTACCCCTAATAAACTTAACTATCTGGAATAAGGAGCTTCCCTGAAGGAGTATCGCACCGAATATACCAATGTTGAGAAACAACCATTCCATATTACCTCCTACTCATAAAAAGGAACGAATTGACTTGAAACTCTTTCCACACCTTTGGATTTCTGCCGATACATATTGACATCAATTATCCAATAGCCAACGTGGGCAGGTGTTCCAAGTTTTTTCATAAATGGGGTCTGGTCGCACAAGCACCCAGCATCAAAGCAATGGATATTCCGATAAAACAAGTAAATTGATTTATGGAAATGTCCCTGCAAGAGCATATGGGGTTTCTGACCACCACTGATTGCTTCCACATACTTTTGGATTTTGTAGGAAAGGGCGTATGCCGTTCCACCGCCAGGATGTCGGAGTCTGACTTTCAGTCCATTATCAAGGATAATGTCTTGCTCGTCATAACCAATAAACTTATAGTGGCGACTTCGCTTTTCCAGTTCCTCGCCGATGTTAAGACCCATATTTCCCTTTGACTTGAACCATCCACCGTGAGAGTTTTGGGCTTCTATTGAGTAAACAGTTTTTCTAAACCGTTTGAACTCACTTGTAAAAAAACCAAGCTGTGCAGAAGCACCGAGATAGTCAAGTTCGTAAATATGACCATCTCTCCCTGACATACCCTCAACGGTACCGCCAGAATTAAACCAAAACTCTATCCCTTGCCGTTTCCCGTCTTTAATCATTTTTCTCAACACATCTGGTCGGTAGCAGGAATGCCCTAAATGGCAATCCGAGAAAGCACCAAACCGAATGTGTCTATCGGGAAAATCAATCTTTTGGGGTGTATATTTTTTGGAATTTACCCCAACAAGACCTTTGAGAACAAACCCGATTTCTTTTGAAGATAACTTCCTTTTACGAAGCTCTTTCAAAAGACCCAATTCTGCCTTCGTCATCTTTTTCGCTTCCATTAGAACCTCCTTTCAAATCTATTAGAATGTTAAAGAACATTGTGCTTATAAAAGCTCGGTTCTTAATTATAAATAAGGTTTTGTGGTGCTTTCACCCACTATGCCGATTATCGCTTTTTATATCTATAATTAAGAACTAAACTTTCAAAAGAACTGTTTTGTTTATTTATTAAAATTATAATCTTCTATTTTTTGTTTATTCATGATCATTTACTTTATTAAATATTTCAATATGATTCGCCTCTAACCAATCAGGGGATTTTCTTTTAGCTAATCCAGCGATTTTTGCTTCCCTAATCGTAAGAAAAGGATATTTTCTTATATAGGTTCCTTTAAGGATATCATGATCCGGATATTCTTTAAGGAATTTTTCTTTTCTTTGTTGTTTGTTCATAATTAAATTTCTGTTAAACAATACCTTTCTTCTTGTGATACACCATTTCTATCAACCCATTCTTCTTCCTCATACTGCATTGACCATTTATCCTCGAACATATCAAACATCTTAGTGCGAGCTTCTTCTCTTGTTAAGGCCTCGATAAGAATGAAGCAACCCTCATATGTTTGTCCACTACCGAATGTAAAGTAAAATGTTTGCATGATTATATTAATTTACCATCTTTTTTAAGATCATTAATAAGGCCTTGAATATCATAAACGGAATATTTTGATGTGATATTTCCGGTAGCGATGTCGGTGTATTTACCCATTAGCACAGTGATTCCTTTGTCATCTTTTTCTATGTTGAACACAATTTTTATATCAGGGTTAGCATCAAGTATTTCGTCTTTTACATAATCTATATCATAGAGATGTTTTGTTAGGCCATCAGGATCATTTTCAGCCATGTCTTTGATTTTATTACGAGCTTCGATTTCTAATTCTTGCTTGTTTACTTTTTGGTTGGATCCTTTGTAGCCGTATCTATTTTTTTGCATTCTTTCGAATTGTTGAAGGAAACAGAACCTCATTGTTTCTGCAATTGTGCTCTGTTTATAGAATCTATTCATTTCTTCTAAATCATTGTATAATTCGTCTTTTAATGTAGTGTATATTTTTTTCATAGGTGCATAGAGTTGGTTAAATGGTTGTTAATTAATTCCTTACTAATAACAATACACCTTCGTTCTGGTTTTGTACAGCACCCCCTGTGGATAAGTATTATACAATTTATAGGCAGTAGTTGTCAAACAGGGCTTATATTTAGAGCCATATATTAAGACTCAAACACTGGTTAAAAAAAATCTATATAGTAATAATAAATAAAAAAAAAAATTATTATAAATATGTATATCTTTTTTTTTTTTTTTTTTTTTTTTTTTTTTTTTTTTTTTTTTTTTTTTTTTTTTTTTTTTTTTTTTTTTTTTTTTTTTTTTTTTTTTTT
>Ga0075125_10000440_pt1 | contig 18927 bp, 11 predicted proteins | sample AntAceMetag02UKN_FD_69810 | JGI IMG/M metagenome (GOLD analysis project Ga0075125, IMG submission 69810) | Saline lake microbial communities from Ace Lake, Antarctica - Antarctic Ace Lake Metagenome 02UKN | ecosystem: Environmental > Aquatic > Non-marine Saline and Alkaline > Saline | place... | reverse complement strand
TCAATCTGACCTTCAAGTCCCCAAGGCGTCGCATTAATAATTTTGACTTTAATAAATTGACCAATCTTTAATAATCCTTTAGGATTTTTTATTTTTACATTTTTAAAGGTTTTGGTTTTGCCTAAGTAAAAATCATTTTTTATTTTTTTCTCAATTAAAATTTCAATTGTTTTATTAAGATATTTTCTATTATTTTTTAAAGCAGTCTTTTTTAAAATTTTAGTTAAAATTTGTTCTCTTCGTTTTTTTTCTTTTTTAATAACATTATCTTTTAATTTAAAAGCGGCGGTCATTGGACGAGGGGAATACTGAGCAGTATAAATTATGTCAAATTTAGCCCATTTTATTAATTTAACGGTTTGTATAAACTGTTTTTTTGTTTCTCCTGGAAAACCAACAATGATATCAGTAGAAATATTAATATTTTTTACTTTTTTTCTAACCTTTTTAATTATTTTTTTGTATTTTTCAACAGTATACCCGCGATTCATTTGTTTAAGTATTTGATTATCACCGGCCTGAACTGGTAAATGCAGGTATTCAGCTATTTTTTCTCCCAGACTCATTACTTCAATCAATTTATCTGATAAATCTTTTGGGTGAGAAGTAACAAAATAAAGCCAAAATTTTTCAGGTAAATCATTAATTAATTTAAGTAATTCAGGAAAATCAATATTTTTATCTTTATATGAATTAACATTTTGACCTAAAAGAATTATTTGTTTATATCCTTTTTTAATTAATTTTTTTACTTCTTCAATGATTTCCAAAGTTGACCTACTAATTTCTTTTCCTCTAACATAAGGGACTACACAATAGGCACAAAAATTATTACAGCCGGTCATAATAGGGACATAAGCAGTGACAGAAGAATCTGAACTTGGAAATATTGAAAAATATTCTAAAGCATTTGACCGAGGAATAACATGGTGGTAACAGAGTATGTCAGAAAGTTTGATGAGATTTTTAATGTCAAAAATTAAGTCAAATTGTTTTTTTAATTTAATTTTATCTGACAACAAAATACAGCCAGTTAAAGCGGTTTTTAAATTTGGGTTTTGTTTTTTAAATTCATTAAATTTTTTTCCAAGACCATAAACTCGGTCAACAGCTGATTGACGCACGGAACACATATTAACAATAATTAAATCCGCTTGAGCCGGTTTATTTACTGGTTGATACCCCATGTTCTTTAAAACAGAGGCAACCCGCTCACTATCCGACTTATTCATCTGACATCCATAGGTTATAACATAATATTTCATAATATATAATTTATTCATTCTCGCCCCGCACCAAGCTTGCTTTGGTGCTGGGGTGACAGCCAAAAGTAATTAAGTGATAATTCATAAGATTTATTTTATCTTATTTAAAATATTTTTCAATCCTTTTAATTATAAAAAGGGGCTAATCAAGCCCCTTTTTTATGTAATTGATTCTTATTTTTATTGGAACAATCTTTGAAATTTTTCAAACAAAGATGGCTTTCCAAGAGAACCTTCAGGGGCTTTCATATCTTCAAATTGTCTTGTTTCTTCTATTCTTATTTGTTCAGGTTGTTATATGGGTTTATTAATTTCTTCTGGTTTTGGAGGAAGGGGATTTTGATTTCCACCGTCTATTATATTTTCTGGAGTTTTTTCCGGACATTTATCTACTTTTCTCCAACCAGATGGAACAACGCAAGGGTTAGGAAAGGCGCGACAGATGCCTCCACTAACAGCATAGGTAATAACTTGAATACAATTTTCTGATTCTGTTTGGCCAGGGAAATAAATTGGCTCAATAGGTTCAGTATGTGGTCTATCCTGTTCTACTTTAGTTGGTGATTCTGGCATAATTTCTCTTTGTGTTTGACCTTGTCTTGATGGTATGGCTTCTCCTTCAATAGGGTATTCAATAGTTCCTTGTCCTCCTGGTCCACATTCTCCTTTAAAAAAAGCCCATTCTTCACATTCTCTGCCATCAGGTAAATGACAAATACCAAATTGCCCACCATTATCATTAGTCTTAATTTCTATTTTTCCACCTTTTTTTATACAGAATTCTGAAGCTGGATTAGGCATACCAATTTTTATTTCAGAATTTTGTTCAGAGGAAGAGAGGCTTTCATTTTCTTGTTCAGTTCTTGTTTTAATTTTTTCTCTCACTCTTTCAGTGGTTGTTTCGGGAACAACTTGTATTTTATTTCTTATTTGTTCTACTGCATTAATAATCATTTCTGGAGGAAGATCTTGTAGTTTTTGCCTAATTTCAATTGGTAATATCTCGGTTATTTGTTTAATTTTTTGAATCTCTTTTAAAGAAAGATTCATTTTGTCGTAAGGTAACTCTACGGCTCTTAGATCTCCTTGCTCGGTTCTTTTTTCATTTAATTTTATACTATATTCTTCCCAGGCTTGTTCTAGATTTCCTTCTTGAACCTGTTCCATAACCCTGTTTATGGCTTTTTTATTTTCTAAAGACATATCAGAATCTATTATTTCAGATTCTAAAAAGTTATCAACCATGTTATCCATGGCTTGTTCCATTTTTTCAAATCGGTCTTCGGCTATTTCGTCTTTTAGTTCAATTTTTTTAACTAATCGCCAAACATAATTTAACTGATTATAAGCAGCATTTACTTGACCAAGAGTATGTCCATATTTTTCTTGGTTAAAAGCGGTGATAGCTTCTTGAAGAAGTTTTTTTGAATTTTCAAGGTGTTGGTGGGCAGGGGAGTTTTTTAATTGTTCTCCTATTTTTTGTTTTTCTAAAAATTCTTTAAAATTTTTCTCTGCTTGACTAATTTCCTCTTTAGCTTTTTCTAACCTTTCCATTGCTTCTTCTTTATTAACCTCTCCAAATTTATTTTCAATTTTATCATCTACTTGTTGAAAAATATTAGGAGCTCTTTTTTCTAATTCCTGTCTAACAAAATAGTCATCATTAATCCGGTTTTTTAAATTCTGAATTTTTTCAACATCATTTATATTTAATATTTTTTTTCTTATATTATCGGTTTGTTTTATCATTATTTCATTCATCATTTGTGTTGAAGGAGCAAATTCTTTAAGAATTTCCATGTGTTCGGGCATATCTCCGGCTAACCTATATAAAATATTATCTCTTTCGTTATCATTTGTTGCTTGATTAAATTCTTTTTCCATTTCTTCTATTACCCTGCTTTTCATTTGTTCAAAAAATTCTTTTTGATCCTGAGGAATAATTTGTTCAATTTCTTTAAAAATTTCTAATTGTTTAACATCATGAAGTTTTTCCATTTTTTTCAAAAATTCTTGTTGGGCTTTTGGATCTTTAATTTCTTCAAATTCTTTTCTAAAATTATCCAAAGCATTATTTTTAGCTTCAAGGACTTTTTCAATTGTTCCTGGGGCAAGATTATTTTCTAATTCTTTAATAATTCTTATATCTTCCATTTCACCTTGTTCTAAATGATGAAGAAATTCTTTTTTTTGTTCTTCATTTGTAAATTCTTGCATCTTGTTCTCAATTCGCTCCATGGCCTTATCTTTGATTATTTCCATATCCTGATGAAGAAATTCAGGCATTCCTTCACGAGTAAAGTCATTAATAATTTCTAAATGCCTTATTTCATTGCCTCCTACATTTTCAATATATTCTTTAAATTTTTTTCCTTCTCCTTCTACCATATTTGTCATGTTATCTTGTAGGCGTTGGACTGTATTTTCTCGAGCTTGTTGAATTGCTTCTTTCGCTTGTTCAGGAGATCTTTCTTCAATTATTTTTAAAATTTCTATATTTTTAAAGTCCTTAAAATTACTACCTTCTTGAGACTCTATTACGTTAATTATTCTTTCTCTTATTTGTTCAGGTTCAATAAGGTTGGTCATTGTTTGGCTAAAATAATCAAGACCGTCCTCTCTCACTACATTTACTCTTTCAAATTGTTCTGGAGTAAGATTTTTTTCAATTCCATCAATTAAATTTTGCTGTTTAAATGAATAATCAATCATTTTATCAGCAAAGTTTTCTGCTCCAGCTTTAATTTCTTCTGAAGATTTTTCTACTATTTTAGAAATATCAGCCAAATCTTTTTGATATCTTTCTAATGCCTTAGTAACAATTTCTGGTTTATTTCCTTCTTCAGATACTTGTTTTGCTTCAATTAATTTTTCATTAGCATAACGAAGATTAAGTTCAACTTTTTTAACAGGATCAAAGGTTAGAATTGAACGAAAGCCACGCCAAATAGTTTTAACTGGATAATATGGACTAGTTGGTAAAAGCCTTTGTTTGTTAACACCCAAGTCTTCGGCCGTAATATTTTCATCTGAAAGAACATCGGCTGAAGTTTTAATAGACCTAGTCATTGTTTCTCCACTTGTTGGTTCTCCATTCATTGGTTCAACAACAATAGTCTCTTTAATAGAAGTTTCTTCGTTTATTAAAACAGGTTCATTCACGATTACGGGCTCAGCTCCATCAATTATTACGGGTTCAACATCGATTTGTTGAACAGAAGGGATATTAATGGTTTCTTGAGCTTGCACATTTATTATTGGGAAAATAAGAAACCCAAAAATTAGGGTTAAAATAAAAAGTTTAATTGTTTTTTTCATAAATTTTAATTAAAATATTTATTTATAATTAAATTACTTTACTATATATACAATGATATTTAATTTCAAGGTTCTGCAAAACAGGTTCTTATTTTTTTTCTTTAATTTCTTTTAATATTTTATCTAAAAATTGTTTTTTAGTCATTTTTTTAATCACGTTTCCTCTCATTCTTACGTTTAAATGGTTTCCCTTAATTTCTTTATCTCCGATAACTAAGATGTATGGAATTTTTTGTTTTTCCGCTTTTCTTACTTTATAAGAAATAGTTTCATTAAGAATATTAATTTCTGTTTTAATTCCTAATTCTTCTAATTCTTGAGATAATTTTTTTGTTGCTGAGGAGTGAATTTTACCAACTGGGGTTAAATAAACTTGAATAGGGGAGAGCCAAACAGGAAAAGCCCCGGCATAATGTTCAATTAAAACACCGATAAACCTTTCTAAAGAGCCCAAAAGAGCCCGGTGGATCATAATTGGCTGTTGTTTTTTTCCTTTATTATTAACATAAGTGACGTCAAATTTTTCTGGCAAATTAAAATCAATCTGGATTGTGGTACATTGCCAAGCCCGGCCTAAAGTGTCTTTTATTTTAATGTCAATTTTTGGTCCGTAAAAAACACCACCTCCTGGATCAATTTCATATTTGATTTTTAATTTTTTCAAAGCTTTTTCTAAAGCAATGGTTGATTTTTTCCAATTAGATTGTGTCCCAACAAATTTTTTCGGTTGAGTTGAAAGATAAATATCGTATTCTTTAAAGCCAAATGTCTTTAATATTTTTATAGCAAATTTAACAGTAGTTTCTATTTCTTTATCAAGCTGTTCAAGGGGACAGAAAATATGAGCATCGTCTTGAGTAAAGCCTCTAACTCGGGTTAAACCGTGCAAGACTCCTGATTTTTCATAACGATAAACCGTGCCTAATTCAGTATAACGCAAAGGAAGGTCACGATAACTTTTAATCGCATTTTGATAAATGGCAATATGAAAGGGACAATTCATGGGCTTTATTTGATAATCTTCTTTTTCTTCTTTAGTCATTTCTTTCATGTGCATGATGGGAAACATATTTTCTCTGTAAAAATCATTATGGCCAGATGTTTTCCAAAGATTTAATTTTGCTAAATGAGGCGTACTAACTATTTGATAACCGTTTTTAATATATTCATCTAAAATATAATTTTCAATAGTTCTTTTTAAAGTAGCTCCTTTAGGATGCCAAAGAATTAGCCCTGGTCCCACATCTTCATTGATTTGAAATAAATCTAATTCTTGGCCTAATTTTCGATGATCTCTTTTTTTAGCTTGTTCTTGAATTTTTAAAAACTCGTCTAATTCTTTTTGTTGTGAAAAAGCCAAGCCATAAATTCTTTGAAGCATTTTATTTTTTTCATTTCCTCTCCAATAAGCTCCAGCAATTTTATCTAATTTATAAGCATTTAATTGTCCAAGAGAACTAATGTGAGGACCACGACAAAGGTCAACAAAATTACCTAATTCATAAACAGTTACTTTATTTATTTTTTGTTTTTTTGTTTGTTTCTCAATTTTTTTTATCTCTGTCGTGCCATGCTTTTTTATTTCTTTTAAGAGTTCTATTTTATATGGTTGTTTTAATTTTTGAAAAAGTTTTATGGCCTGGTCAATGGTCATTTCTTTTTTAACAAATTTTAAATTCTTTTTTGCCAGTTGTCTCATCTTTTTTTCAATTTTTTGCATGTCCTGAGGAGTTAGACTTTTTTCCAAGTCAAAATCATAATAAAAACCATTAGCAATTACTGGACCAATGCCAAATTTTGCTTTGGGGAATAATTCTAAAATAGCAGCTGCCATTAAATGACTAGTTGAATGACGAAGGATTTCTAAAGATATTTTTTTTGCCATAATTGTCGAAATTTTAGAGTGTAACGATGAAAATTTCGCTACAATTGTGAGCACCCAGCACTTATTTTGCCAAGTAGGTCTTGGCGAAAGAGTGTTTTAACGCTCTTTCGCGAGAAATAAATTTATTTTACCTTGTTATATATAAAATTTCGTTTCTATTTCGCAAAATAAGTGCTGGGTAAAGGTTTTGTTGCTGAAAAATTCTCGCCCTGCGGGCTCAATTTTGTCAGACAAAATCATTACTTTTTATCAATTTTTATTTTTATTTTATTAATTGTTTCTGGTGCTTTTTTTATAATAAAAGGAGGCCAGAATTTAACATGAACTTCTTTAATTTCTTTAAAGTCTTTAAGGTAGTTTTTAATTTCCTCAGAGCTTAAACCACGAAAAAGAGTTTTATCTAAAATACCATTTTCTTTATTAATTACCATATAACCACGAAATTGAACATCTAAAGTAGCTTTATTGTTTTCAGAGTCATATTGAATTAAACGACAAGATAATCCCTCTGGTTCATAAGCGGTTAATTCTTTACCTTGAGGAATGGTTTGACGCAAGGCAATTAAAGCAATGTCTAATAAGTTTTTTTGGTCAAAAGCAACTGCTCCAATTTTTATTTTTTCAAAAACAGTGAATTCACTTTTTTCGTCTCCGGCTTGAGCGTCAATTTGTTCATCAATTACTTGTGAATGAACAACAATTTTTAAGTCAGCATTAGAAAGTTCTTCTTCAATTTCTTGTAAAGCTTTTTGATAAAGTTTATCCTTAAGGGTTTTTTTAATCTGATCAATGTCAGCTTGCATAACAATACCAGCTTTTTTGATTCCTCCGCTCATTTTTTCTTTACTCTCGGCAATAATATTACTTTTTAAGTTAGGATCACGTAAATTAGGAATAGTAAATTGAGTGGGATCTATTTCATATTCTTCTCCCATTTTATCAGCCCGGACCAAAATAGTCGTTTCTCCTTTTGAAGCAATTCTAATGCGTTCGATTGCTCTAAAAATTAATCCTTCAGGAGAGGCAAAACGAGTACTAGCCACAAAATTTATTGGAGACCAGGAATTATTAATTAAAGTAATTTCCCCTTCGGCATAATCTTCCATAGAAACCGTAGATTGAGGGATGGCCTTTTCCAATTCTTCTTGAATATTTTCAAAAACCTGACCATTTAAAATAATTGATTCTTCTGCATCAGTTAGATTTTCTTGTATTTTATCAATTTTGACTTCAAAATTGACATCAATTTCTTCAGAAACCGGAGTAACAATGATTTGAGTTCCATAAGCTCCGCTTAAAGTTCCCAAAATCAATCCAATAAAAATTAAAGCAGTCAATAAAAAAAACAAATAAGCGATTTTATTATGTGGAGAAATATAAATTTGAGGCATATTTTTATCTTTAATAATACAATTTTATCAATTTATTCTTTTTTAAGCAAGAGATCATCAAGCATATTTTTAGTTACTTCTTTAACATTTTCAGCAAGTAATTTTAATTGACCATCTTTATCAGAAAGCCTTCCTTCAACAGAAACCATTTTGTTTTCTTCCCAGAGTTTAGAAGTAGATTTTAATATCTTAGGAAAGACAATAACTTCTATTTCACCAAAAGAATCTTCTAATTTAACAAAAATCATATGCTGATTACTAGAAGTAGTAATTTTTTTAATTTTAGTAATTAAGCCTAATATCTTTACAGAAGAACTTTTAAGACCATTAGATAGTTCTAATTGATTAATAGGTTTAACATATTTTTTAATAACTTCCTGATATTGTTTTAAAGGATGTTCAGAAATAAAAAATCCTAAATGTTCTCTTTCCCAAAGAAGTCGTTCTTGCTGAGTGGCTGGGTCAGATTTTTTTAATTTCAAATTTACTTTGCCACTTAAAGTTAAAAGCTTGAAAAGGTTAGTTTGTCCATTATTTTTTTCTTTTTGTTTTTTTCTAACAAATTCAAGTAATGTTTCCATATTATTTAAAAGATGATTACGTTCTCCAAATTTACTCATCGCTCCACTTTTAACCAAACTTTCCATAGATTTTTTATTTAGATTTTTAGAATTAATACGGCCAAGAAAGTCTTCTAAATTTTGAAATATCCCATTTTCTTCCCTTTCTTTAATAATGGTCTGGACGATTCCTTCACCAACATTTTTAATCGCGATTAGTCCAAATCTAATATTTTTTTTATCAACAACAGTAAAATTTTTAAAACTTTCATTAATATCAGGAGGAAGGACATTTAAGCCCATTTTTCGAGCTTCTTCTACTTCAATAGAAATACGATCTGTATCATTTTTATGCGCTGTTAAAAGAGCGGCAATAAATTCAGCTGGATAATTTGCTTTTAAATAAGCAGTTTGATAAGAAATGGTTGCATAACAGGTGGCATGAGAATTATGGACAATAAAATCATTAGCGATAAAGTTATGTGTATGAGGAATGTTCAAATCAAAAGTTTCTTGTTTTCCAATATGTTCTATTTTTGTAATTTCGTCCCAATAAATATCAGAACGAGCTATCTTTAAAAGTTTTTTTGAGTTTAATTTTTGCCCAATAAGTTCTATGGTTTCTCTTAAAAAACCTATTTTTCTTTTGTCTTTTTGGAAAAGTCTTGGACTGATGTTATACTTTTGAGCGAATTTTTTAAAACTCAAATTTTTTTTCTTTATTTCAGATCTAATTAAGTCAATAACTTCGGCAGGAATAATATCTTTACTGCCACGAGCACTATTAGTTTTAATTTTTTTATTAATAATAGGATGTTTTTTTAGAATAATTTCTAGAGTTTTCTTTTTTTCTGCTATAAGAAATTTTCCTATAGTTTGAGCAAATTTTTGAATATTAGTATAACGATGAATATCTAATGTATAGCTCCTTTTAATTGTTCCTCGGTATTTAAATTTTTTACTATAGAGACTGGTAATTATTCCTAATCTAAGAAAAAGATGTTGAAGTTGTCTCGCTAATTTTTCTGATGAAGTGGCATAAAAAATACAAGGATTTTTTTGTTTGGAGTTAATACATCCATCTCCCTGGAACATTTTTGCCAGAAGTAAAGAAAGTTGTTTTTTATTAAGTTTAAAAACAAAAGAAGGGAATTCTTTGTTAATTGCTTTTTTATATTGCAGACCTAAGTTTTTTATCCATTCCACAGCTTCTGATTTTTGTTTTAGATTAATGCGACCGGCATAAACAGAAACTGCGTTTTTGCTTTTATTCAACTTTCCCTTAGTATTTTTGAATTTTATTAAGGCATCTAAATAGTCTTTAATTTCTTTTGGATTGCTAGAATAAAAATAAAAACTGGAAGGATGACATAAATTTCCTTCAGCTAAAATATAGCCTAAAAGAATTAGATGATATTTCTTAATAGTTTTTAATCCAGGATTTTTAATAGAGATTAAGCGAGGCAGGGCAATACGATCTCCCTTTTTAAGATATTTTAACAAAGTCCATCCTGAAAATTGTAAAAATGGATGATTATTTGTAGCAGAAATCGTTTTTCCTAATCTAGTGGTGATTTTATAAACATGTTTTTTTCCATTAGGTATTATTTTAGCTATTTTTCCTTTGGTTAATTTTGAATTTTGGGAAAGGGTAAATGTTAAGGGTAGATTTTTTTTATTTAAAATTTGTTTGATAGTAAAAATTTGACCTGTTTTATAATCTATAATTTCTGTTTCTCCTATTAAACATTTATTAAATCCATAGCCAGCAAAAGGCTCTATAAAGGCAAAAATTCTTTCAGCCGTTTCTTTAGAAATTTTATTATTAATACATCCATGGATAAATTTTGTTTTTTGTTGTTGAAGAAGCTTGGGAATTTTTTTACCCACGGCTTTACGTAAAATATCAGCTTCAGGTAAACTAAAACCGGCTAAATCGCGAACAATCTGTAAAATCTGTTCTTGATAAACAGCGATTCCATAAGTTTTATCTAAAATAGGTTTTAATTTAGGATGAAGATATTGTGGTTTTTTTAACCCCTTTTTTCCAGCAATATAATCAGGAATTAATTCCATTGGTCCTGGTCGATAAAGAGCAACCATGGCAATAATATCATCAAAAACAGTAGGTTTAAGCTGTTTTAAATACCGCTTCATTCCCCCTGATTCTAATTGAAAAACTCCAGTTGTTTCTGCTTTTTGTAGAAGTTTAAAAGTTTTTAAGTCATTAAGAGGTATTTTAGTTATATCGACATCTTTGTTATAACGGTATTTTATTAATTTTAAAGTTTTTTCAATAATGCTTAAATTTTTTAATCCCAAAAAGTCCATTTTTAAAAGACCCAGGTCTTCAACAGCGTGCATGTCATATTGAGTAATAATTGTTTTTTCTCCACCAGAGACATCATATTGAGTGGGAATATATTGACACAAGGCTTCAGGGGCAATTACTACGCCGCAAGCATGTTTTGACGCGTGACGAGCTACTCCTTCTAATTTTTTAGCGACATTAATAATTTTTTGAGCATCTTCATTTGTTTGATAAATAGATTTTAATTCATCAGAGATTTGTAAAGCCTTTTCCAAAGTATTACCAAAAGGAATCATTTTGGCTAATTTATCGCAAAAAGTATAAGGATAATTAAGTACTCGTCCTACATCTCTGATGGCGGCTCTGGCAGCCATGGTTCCAAAAGTAATTATTTGAGCAACATGATCTCGGCCATATTTTTCTTCAACATAATGAATAACTTCGTCGCGCCTTGTGTCGGCAAAATCTAAATCAATATCTGGTGGTTCATTTCTTGACTCAGTTAAAAATCTTTCAAAAATTAATTCATATTTTAAAGGATCAATGTCAGTAATATTTAATATATAAGAAACAATTGAACCAGCGACGCTCCCACGACCAGGTCCAACAACAATATTATTGTTCTTGGCCCAGTTAACAAAATCTTGAACTATTAAAAAATAAGAAGCAAATCCAGTTTTTTTAATCATTGACAATTCATAATCAAGACGGTTAGTAATTTCTTTAGTTTTTCTTAAATAACGATTGCTAATTTTTTCTTCACAAAGTTCTTTTAAAGATTGGTCGGCTGTTTTACCTTCGGGTAAAGGAAAGTAAGGAAGTTTGATTTTTTTTAATTCAATCTCTAAATTACATGCTTGAACAATTTTTTGAGTATTAGTAATTACTTCAGGATGATTTTTAAAAGCTTCTTTCATTTCTGCCTCAGGGCGAAGAGAAAGATCAAAATTTAAAGAACACATTCTATCTTTATCTTGTTGTTTTCTTTTTGTTTGTAAACAAAGAAGAATGTCTTGAATTTCAGCGTCTTCTTTTTTAACATAATGAACATCATTAGTGGCCACCACCGGAATATTGTATTTTTTAGAAATATTAAAAAGAGCTTTGTTAATCAAAGCTTGCTCTTTACTTTTTGGATGGTCCTGGACTTCTAAATAAAAATTATCTTCGCCAAAAACCTTTTGATACTCTAAAGCTCTTTTAATGGCTTTATCTTTTTGTTTTTGAACAATTAGTTGGGGAATTTCTCCTTGAATACAAGCAGTTAAACAAATTAATCCAAGAGAATATTTTTTTAAAAGTTCAAAATCTATTCTTGGTTTATAATAAAAACCTTTTAAATGAGCAATAGTAGTGAGTTTAATTAAATTTTTATACCCTTGTTCATTTTTGGCTAAAAGAATTAAATGATAAGGCTTTTCGTCTATTTTTGCCCTTTTGTCTAAATGACTATGTCTGGCCAAGTATGCTTCGACACCAATAATCGGTTTAATCCCAGCTTCTCTTGCTTTTTGATAAAATTCAATCACGCCATACATTACCCCGTGATCTGTTAAAGCTAAAGACTTCATTTTATGTTGCTTGGCTTGATCAATTAGTCCATCAATTTTTGACAAACCATCAAGTAAAGAGTAATGACTATGGACATGAAGATGAGTAAACCCCGCACCTTTTGGCAATGCATTTTTCAAATGCGAGCCATTTTCCTTTGGTTTTTTATTTGATATGTCAATCATTTTAAAAAATTTGTTTTTAATTTAAATAAATTTGAAAAACGTAGAGCGAGTATTATCGCTGAAAGGTGCGGGGTAAACATAAATAAAAAAGGATATAAAAATTATAACTTAATCTTAAATAAAGCCTTAAAAAACAATCAATTCTTTAATTTTTTCTCTTTTTTTTCTTCCCCTCATTATTTTCTCGTTTTTCCTTTACGAAGAGAATAACCTCCTTTAACCCTTCTATAAAAGTTCCCACTAAAGCAGAAACTTTTAGTTTTTCCCTTAACTCTTTAGTTGTTTTTTTGATTTGTTCTGAGGCTTGAGATACATTTTTAAATGTTTTGGCAATTCTTATGGCAATAATAATACCAAGAATTATCAAAACAAAAAACAACAGAGATAAAAAAATAATAGCGGAGGAGGAGGTGAGATAAAAGAAATTTTGAGTTGTCATATAATTAAATTAATCGGTTAAGATATAATCTTAACATATAATTTTATTCTGCCAAGCCCCACACCATACCATGGTAGTGAGGGCCAAGCCCTTGCTAGCTCAAATAATGTTTGATAAAATAAGAACCTGCTCGCTCTGCTCGCAGAACCTTGAAATTAAAGATTATTGTATTAAAATTAAGGTAATTTAGTTATAAGAACCTGCTCGCTCTGCTCGCAGAACCTTGAAATTAAAGATTATTGTATTAAAATTAAGGTAATTTAGTTATAAGAGATGTTATGGCAGAAAAATTAACCTCTAAACAACTTAAATTTGCTCAGTGGTATTTAGACAACAAAAAAAGGCTTAAAAAATTTTTGCTTATTGTTATTATTATTCTAAATATTATTGTTTGGAGTATAGCCGGTTATCAATTATACAAGTATTTTTCTTTAAAAGAAGACTACGAACAAATGTTGAGAATATTAACCTCTGAACAGATAGATTATTTAAGTTTGCATAAACATTTTCAACCTGAAAATTTAATTCTAGGAAAACCCATTTTTCTTAAATTATCTTCAGTTGAACCAAAATATGATTTTGCCATTAAAATAAAAAATCCAAACAAAGAATGGCTTATCCAAGAAATTGAATATTATTTTGTCTGGGATAATGGTCAGACTCAATTACAAAAAAGCTTTATTTTACCAAAAGAAGAAAAATATATTTTAGTCCTAGGACAAGAAGTGGGTAAAAATTTAACCAAGGCAGAATTTGTTCTTTCTAATGTTGGTTGGAAAAGAATTAATCCCAAAGACAAGCTGTCTCAAATACCATTACAACTTACTTCTAAAGACATTAAATTAGATTATGTTATTTCTGAAAAAGAAATGATTGCCTTGCCGCAAATTTCTTTTTCAATAAAAAATGAATCAATTTATGATTTTTATCAAGTTAATTTATTGGTTATTCTTTATCAGAATTCAAAGATTGTCGGAATAAATACTATTCCAGTAAAAAATTGGCAAAGTAATGAACAAAGACAAATAGAATTAATTTGGCCTAAAATTCCTTTTTATACTCATATTCAAATTGTTCCTGATATTAATCCCTTTGATTCAGAAATTTTTATTCCAGTATATTAGATTAACCCAATGATTAAACTTGTTCAATTAAAGCGCTTTGATACAATTTTATTTATTTTAATGGTTCTTTTGATTATTTTTGGCTTAGTTGTTCAGTATAGTTTATCTTTAGCTGTTGAAGGAGAGAACACCGGGGATTTTTTTAAACAATGTATTTTTGCCTTAATCGGGCTTTTTTTATTTTTAATAGTTTTTTTAACTGATTTTCGTTTTGTCCGTTCTTCAGCTTATATAATCTATCTTCTAACAATTTTACTTTTAGTTGGCGTATTGTTTTTTGGTCAAACTTTTCGTGGAGTTCAAGGATGGTTAAATTTTGGATTTTTTAATTTTCAGCCAGCTGAACTAGCAAAGCTGACGGCTATTATTATCTTAGCTAAGTTTTGGCAAGAAGCCCGTTTACCCGTTCGCTTTAAACATTTATTAATTAGTTTTATCTTAATCTTACCTTTAATTTTTTTAATTATTTGTCAGCCAGATCTAGGTTCAGCACTAATGATTATTGTTCTTTGGTTTGGCATTCTCTTTTTGGTTGATAAAAATAAAAAACATTTTATTAGTTTATTAATAATTTTTATTTTGATTGCTTCCTCAGCTTGGTTGTATTTTTTAACTGATACTCAAAAGGGACGCATTTTAACTTACTTAAATCCTCAAGAAGATCCCTTGGGTCGCAGTTATCAAATTACCCAATCTATTGTTGCTGTTGGTTCTGGTCAGGTTGTAGGCAGAGGATTTGGCTTGGGGCCGCAATCGCAATTGAGATTTTTACCAGCCGGGGAAACAGATTTTATCTTTGCCGTTTTAGCTGAAGAATTTGGTTTTATTGGATGTTTAATTCTTTTAAGCATTTATGTCAGTTTTTTTTATCGTTTAATTAGATTAGCCCGGACTGTTTATGATAATTTTGGTTTGATTTTAATTCTAGGGACCACTCTATCTATTTTTTTTCAAGCTTTTATTAATATTGGTATGAACATTGGACTTGTTCCCATTGTTGGGGTGCCTTTACCTTTTGTTAGTTATGGAGGAAGTTCATTATTAATCAGCATGATATCTATTAGTTTAGTAGAGAGTGTCGTCACTCATCAACCATTTACAAAATACGAGGATATGATATCATTATAAGCAAAGCTTGAAATTAAATTTTATAAGATATAAATTAAAAGTTTATGATAAGTTTAAAAGCACAACTCAGAGAATTAAAAGGAAGAAAAACAAAAAAAATAAAAGAACAGGGGTTAATTCCGGCTGTTGTTTATGGTCATAATTTTAAATCTAAATCTATTCAGGTTTTATCTTCTGATTTTAAAAAAGTTTTTAAGGAAACAGGAGAAAGCATTTTAATTAACTTAGAAATTGAAGAAGCTAAACCAATTAAAGTCTTAGTTTATGATTTGCAACACCATCCCTTAAAAGACAATATTCAACATATTGATTTTTATAAAATTAAGGAAGGAGAAAAAATTAAAGTAGAAACAGGGCTAAAATTTGTTAATGAAGCACCAGCGGTTAAAGAATTAGGTGGAATTATTTTTCATAATTTAAATAAAGTAGAAATAGAATGTTTGCCAGAATATTTAATTCATGAAATTGAAGTTGATATGTCGGTTTTAAAAACCTTTGAGGACATTATTAGAATTAAAGATTTAATTGTGCCTTCAGAAGTAAAGATTATAGATGAGGCAGAAGAAATGGTTGTTCAAGTAGAAAGACCAAAAGAAGAAGTTGTAGAAGAAAAATCTTTGGAAGAAGAGGAAGCAGAAGCTATAGAAGAAAAATTAGACGAAGAAAAAGAAAAACCAAAAGAAGAGGGAAAACAAGAAGAAGCAAAAAAATAAGAACTTAAATTAGAACTTTGAAATTAAAAAACATTTTAATTATAAGCAAAGCTTGAAGTTAAATTTTATTGTATATAAATTAAGGTAATTTAATTATAGGAACCTTTCGCTTCGCTCAAGAACCCTGCTATTCGCTGCGCTCATAGTAAGAACACTGCATTCGCAGAACCTTGAAATTAAATTATTATCATATAGATATTAAAGTAATTCAATTTTAGACCCATGTTATTTACCCCGCACCCTTCAGTTTTAAAATATAACAGTTTTTTCGTTAACTAATATTAATTATTATCTTTGTTCCAAATAGAGATATTTTGTTTATAAAATGACTAGGTTATATTTTAGAAAAACAAAACTGAAAGGTGCGGGGTTTAGATTGACTAAAACTTTTTGGCTAATAGTTTTAGGTCTTTTTTTTATTTTAATTTGGATTTTAATATTTTTTAGGCAGAATAAACAAACGTCTATTTTAGAGCCCTTAGAAAATATTCAAAAAGATGAATCAGTTATTCAAATTAAAGAAATTCCATTAATAAAAGTAGATTTTTCTTTAAAACAAGAAGAAAAAGCAAAACTGCCAATTGCTTTAGTTTTGGATAATTTTATAGAAGCTTGGCCTTTAGCTGGAATTAATTCTGCTTCTATTATTTATGAAGCTCCGGTTGAAGCAGATATTACTCGTTTTTTAATGATTTTTAATCAAGAAAACTTACCAGATAAAATAGGACCAATTAGATCAGCTCGGCCTTATTTTGCTGATTTAGCCGAAGAATACAGTGGTCTATTTGTTCACGCGGGAGGTAGCCCTGATTTTTTACAAAGAGTAAAAAACAAAGAATATCAGATATATAACTTAGATGAAATCAGTGGTAATGGAAAATATTTTTGGCGGGATAATCAAAAAGATAAACCCCATAATATATATATTTCAAAAGAATCAATTATCCAGACAATAGAAAACAAAAAATTAATTAATGAATTAAAACCAAATTTTGTTCCCTGGACTTATAATCAAATGGATTTAAATGATATCCAAACAAATAATTTAATTGTTAAAATTGATTATCGAGAGCCAGTTATTTGGCAATTTGACAAAGAGAAAAAAGCTTATTTACGTTATCAAAACGGAAAAGAATTTGTTGATGAAGAAGGAAGACAAGTACAAACCCCTAATTTAATTATTCAAAAAACAGATATTAAAATTTTAGATGCTATTGGTCGCAGAGAAATTATAACATTAGGACAAGGACAAGCTCTTATTTTTCAAAAGGGTGGTTTAATTCAAGGAACTTGGCAAAAATTAAAAAAAAATAAAAGAACTATATATTATAGTTCTCAAGGAAAAGAAATAGAATTTTTACCTGGACCAATTTGGATAGAAATTGTTTCTAATAATCACCAAGTTCTATACTAATTATTTTATTTTGATAAGTATTTGACAATTCGTTCTAATCCACCATTTAGAATTTGATTAAGGTCATGCCAGGATTTTTTAACTCGATGGTCAGTAACTCGGTCTTGAGGAAAATTATACGTTCTGATTTTTTCAGAACGATCACCAGTGCCAATATGGGACTGTCTTTTTATTTTTAAGTTCTTAGATTTTTTTTCTTCTTCAGCAACGAGTAGACGCGAACGAAGAACAGTTAAAGCTCTTTCTTTATTTTGTTTTTGACTTCTTTCGTCCTGGCAAGAGACAACTAAACCAGTGGGTAAGTGGGTAATTCTAATAGCGGTCTCGTTTTTTTGTACGTTTTGTCCTCCGTGACCTGAGGCACGAAAAGTATCTATTTTAAGGTCACAGGCATCTATATTTATATCAATAGTATCAGCTTCAGGGAGAACAACAACTGAAGTGGCTGAAGTATGAACCCGGCCATTTTTTTCTGTTTCTGGAATACGTTGAACACGATGAACTCCACTTTCATTTTTTAAAGATTGATACGCTCCTTCACCTCTAATTTTAAAAATTATTTCTTTAAATCCACCAATATTTGTGGGATGAGAAGAAATTATATTAATTCCCCAGACTTTACTTTCAGCATAACGAGAATACATTCTAAATAAATCAGCCGCAAATAAAGCCGCCTCATTCCCACCCGTGCCTGCTCTAATTTCAATGATAGCATTTTTTCTATCAATTTTACTTTGAGGCTTGGTTTGTTCTTTTATTTTTTTCTCTAATGTTTTTTTATCTTTCTCTAAAATTTTAATTTCTTTTTTGGCTAAATTAATCATATCAGTGTTTTCTTCTTCATTTAAAAGTTTTTCCGTGTTAAAAATTTTTTGATTAACTTCATGTAGTTGACGAAAATCTCTCATTAAATCCTTTAATTGATTATATTTTTGAGAAATTTCTCTTAATTTTTCTGGATTATTATAAACATTAGGATCTTGTAATTGATCCTCTAAAGCTTTTATTTGTTCCTTAAATTGATCAGTTTGGTCTTGCATTTTTAATCAATTTGATATTTATTTTCAATTATACCTATAATTAAATTGTTATTTAATTTTAAGGTTATCCAAAACAAATCTTTATTTTGTTTTTTTCTTTTTAGTTTTATCCTTAATATTCTTTTTTAAAACAGAAGATTTAGCCACCATTTTTTTATACCTTTCTAATCTCCCAGCCGTGTCAATAAATTTCTGTTTACCAGTATAAAGAGGATGACAATTTGAACAAATTTCCACTTCGGTTAATTTTTGGGTTGAACCTACGGTAAGTTCAGACCCACAGGCACATTTAATCTTTGCTTTTGGATAATATTTTGGATGAATATCTTTTTTAGCCATAAAAAATGTTTTTGAAATTAAAGTAATTTAATTTTAGCAGAAATAAGAATTTTGACAAGATCCTATTTACCTTTTTTATATTTATGTTATAATTAAATTACTTTAATTTATATACAATAATAATATTTAATTTCAAGCTTTGCATATAATTAAATTACTTTAATTTATATACAATAATAATATTTAATTTCAAGCTTTGCTTATAATTAAATTACTTTAATTTATATACAATAATAATATTTAATTTCAAGCTTTGCTTATAAT
>Ga0075125_10000435_pt1 | contig 18963 bp, 22 predicted proteins | sample AntAceMetag02UKN_FD_69810 | JGI IMG/M metagenome (GOLD analysis project Ga0075125, IMG submission 69810) | Saline lake microbial communities from Ace Lake, Antarctica - Antarctic Ace Lake Metagenome 02UKN | ecosystem: Environmental > Aquatic > Non-marine Saline and Alkaline > Saline | place... | reverse complement strand
AGAAGGCGGTGGATTCATCTTCTGAGCCATATCCATACCAGCGTTACCCAGACCAAGTACTTTGCCAGCCATTCCTATTCCGTCCTTTACTGTCATATTGCTAAGGAACGACCCAATGCCACCAGCGGCACTACCACCAACTCCAGCAGCAGTACCAGCAAGTGGGCTTGCTACACCAAGGCTTAAAGCTGGAGCTGCAAAAGATCCACCTACTCCAGCACCACCACCAAGGACACCACCAATACCTGTGCCACCAAGTGAAAGCGCACTACCACCAAGTGCTTCACCAGCGATAGGAGCAAGAGCAGGAGCAGCAGCTCCACCAGTTGCTATCGTAGCTGCGATACCACCAGCGAGTGCAAGAGGACCAAGGACTTCAGGTTTAATAAGGAACTTGCCAGCTTCGCCAAGTCCTTCACCTGTAGCTTTTGCAGCTGTTTCAAGTCCACTACCTACTACTCCAGCAGCATCTGCAATACCGCCACCCACAGCACCAGCAGCATCTGCAACACCACCGCCAACTGCTTTTGCAGCGTCAGCTATGCCGCTACCAACATCACCAAAGAAATCACCAACTGCACCCATTATGTCCTCCAGTAGTCCTTATACAAGGAGTTGAACTGGTCTTTGAAGATAGAGTAATGAACCTCACTTTTGTAAGATCCATGATAATAAACTTCAGCTACCAGAGTGGCTTCTCTAGTAAGGCCACCTTTTTTAAGGACTTCCTCAGTCCTCTTATCGCCCTCAACTATAGCAAATACGATCTTACGAAGGTTAAGCGCATTGAAGATATAGTCAACCACGGTGATAGTAGCATCAGGAGCGAAGCCTTTGTTCTGAGCATCTTTGTCAAGCATGATGCCGACCTTGCATACCCTAGACTGTGGTTTATAATCTACGATTGTAATCATACCGACGATCTTCTCTTCGTGCATAATCATCATTACAAGACAGTTGATAGTAGAAGGGAAGTTAACCAGCTCTCCATAGGATAACGGTCGATTGATATGCCTAAAGAATCTATCGTACTTCCCGCTGTAATACCATTTAGCAATGAAAGAGCCAAAGTCTTGCTGGTACGGAACCAGCGTGATCAGCTTACCGTTAAACATAGAACCCCCTATGAAGAACCGAATAACTTATGCTTGAATGTTATGAATGTATATGTAGCGAGACTTGACAACACAGCTGCTGCACCCATGAACCAGTTGATCTTCTTACCATGACTATCAATACGCATCCACATAGCCCTATGCTGACTCTTGTTATCTTGATTGTATTCAGTTTGGTTTTTCAGCAGAGAATCTAGCTTACCATCTATGTTACCAAGTTTCTCAAATAGATATGGAGTTACTTGCAGGTTTCCACACACTTGCCCTTGCTTATCATCTGCCATTATATGCTCCATGAGCTATAAGCGCAGGTACACAATCGATCCAAATGAATAGATCGATAAGTTCAACCGATACCTGCTAATTATTTTACTACTCTGAGTGACTTCTTCTTCTTCTTCTTAACAACGATTTCTTTCTTATCGACACACTTCAACTTATTATCTTCGACGATATACAACTTTCCCTTAAGACCATGACCTTTTGCAAGCATGGAAATAAAGATTCCGTACTCGTTCATAAGAAGCCTGTACTCAAGATTCTTTGAACTGATAATCTGCTGCCGTGTGTTAACTTCCTGCAACTCGTTAACGCTAAGATCGTTCTTCATTAGTCCCCCTTCTTCTTTGGTTTGAAATCCTTACCATCTTTAGTTTTCATTTTGAACTTAGGTGCCTTACTGCACTTGAACCCATTTGCAGTAAACGGTAGTATAACAGGGATTTTATGAGTTTCAATAGCTTTTAACAGCTGTGCAACGCTCGTTATCGGACCTTTGATTTTCATTATATCTCCTGTATTTCTAGCCATACTTTAATTGTTCTGCCACCTGAACCTGCGTAAGCACTTGCTGATATTCGAGTGTTAGCGTTGAATACGAAATCAGTAGCCACGCCAGCAGCAGAGGCTTTATTCTTCTTTGCTGCAAACATAGTCTCCCCTTATATGGCGGTTCTGGCTGTCTCTCTCCACCATGCACCGTCGAATACAAGAGTGAGAGTGTCGTCAGCGGTAGCAGAGAAATCGCCAGCGCCCGCTAGTTTGAATCCGAAGTAACTAGCACCAGCGGCCGTTGCGTTCTTAACCGTTACGCTTCCGTCGAACTGTAGAATGACAACAGAACCAGCCTGCCATCCAGTGCCGAGGATTCTTTCCGTTTGCGTCGTGCCTGTGATGTCAAAGTAGTTACCATCAGAACCGAGAGTGATGTCGTTAGCGGAAGCAATATCAGATCCCTTGTCACCTTGTAACCTACCGCTTAGTGTAACTCCTACTGCACTTAAACTTCCTGCAAAAGTAGCAGAAGCATCAGCTCCATCAAGAGTCAATACTGTTGCTAAAGTTTGTATATTATCACCTGCTGCAGCTACAGGAGCTACTTGGAATATAATTTGTCCAGGGTCGCCAGTTCCAGTACCTAAGCCTGATGCTATTGTCATATCTGCACCAGCTATATTGCCAGCACCGCCCGTTTTCACATTAGGAGCTCTAAAAGTATTTCCTGTTAAGGCAGTTAGGGCTTCATCACCGCTTCCTAATATCATTTCACCAGCACTAGTAACAGTCCATAAGTATGAGGCATCTGTAACATTAAATAATGAGAACTTTCCTGGACCAGTATCACTGGTTGCACCTGTGCTAAATAATGTGTAACTCTTACCACCTATACTTGTGTTTACTAGACTCCAACCAGTTCCAACATTGCCAGATGAGGATATTCTTGAATCTGCTAATCCTGTCCCAGCGACCCCTCCAAGAGCCATGAAGGCTCCGTTAATGCTTAACGCCCCTGACCCTAAATCAATATAACCATTAGTTCCATCGTGTGTTAAGCTCATCCATTCATCGTTAGCTGTGTCTGGGTCTTTAACTGAGTGAATAAATAAAGTTGGGTTTGCCTGTCCTGAATGGTCGTGGTCTTTTGTAACATTTACATTATCCGTAAGAATTACAGTCCTACTTGTTGAGTCTAAAAAGAACAACAAGGAATCAACTGTCTGCGGAGTTGAAAACTTAAAGCCAACATCTGAATTACTGCTTAAAGCAAAACTTCTATTACTAGCTTGGATTGTGTTCTCATTTAAATAAGTTGCTACGTTACTTTGAACACCATACTGATTGAGTGTGAAATGGCTAGCCCAAGCCCCCGCGTTCGTCCTTGTTTGGAAAACCATGGTTCCGATGGCGTTTGTCGTGTGCGTACCAGCAGCCATATAAATCTGACCGTCGGTATATTGGCTTGCCGCAACTGCGTTCGATTTCCAACCACTTCCCCTCATATAGAGAGATGGCGAATACTGATTTGTCCCGACCGTTGCAGCAGTTGAATTTACTAATGATAAGGATGAGGTTGGTGTAACTCCTAAAGCTGGATTAGTTATAACTAATCCACCTATGGCTCCATCTATAGTCAAAACATTGGCGGAGTGAGTTAATATTACATCACTGCTATCCCAATCTATTATTGCTCCACTAGGTAATGATAAATTTGAGCCAAGTGTTACTGCTCCATCTATAAATCCAACTCCTTGCACTTCAAAATCTCCTGTTACTAATAAATCATCCTCGCTATTTAATGAATGTCCAGTAGTTCCCGCATCACCTATTCTTACTGGCAATATTGATGTTGAACCATATATTGAGTCAACATGTAAAATATCATTTGTGGTCATGTCTAAATCAGCCGATGCAGTGATCAATGGAACCGTGGTATTTATCGCGAATACATCACCCAGGTCGCCATCTTTTCTTACCAAAAACGCTTCTACATTATCAGTATCTATTATCATTTGTCCGCCGTCTACTGTAAAAGTATTTGCTGATAATCCTTGGAATTGCACTGTTTCTTCAACAATTAAATTGCCGGCTATCGTTAGATTGCCGTAAATTGTCCCACCACCTGATAATCCTTCCAAAAATGAATAATAATCTGCTGTCATGCTTGTCGCAGTATCTTTTTTCTTACCACGTCCACGTCCAGTTATATAATTTACCCAATAATCACCGTTGCTCATGTCTGCATCTGCGGTGGACGAACTTACTTCATTATCAAAAGTAGTAGATGTCAAAGCTAAGCTTGAATCTCCGTTGCCACCGATCCAACTATTGTTTGAGTCTAAAATTGGTTTGCGCGTTATATAAAAATCAACCATTGTTCCGGCTACGCCTGCAGGAACGGCCACACTCTCGCTTGCTGTTTGATGAGGGGTTAGACCTGTTATTGGAATTACTAATTGGCCTGCCCTAGAATGGAAATCTGTCATAAAAATTTAATTAAGATGTAAAAATTGAATAATCAGCGGTCATTGATGTGCCTGTGTCTTTCTTTTTTCCTCTACTTTTACCGGTTATATAATCTACCCAGTAATCTCCATTTGACATATCTTCATCGTCTGTTCCATACGAAACTTCATTATCAAATGTGGTACTTGTTAAAGCTATGCTGGTATCTCCTGATCCTCCCATGTATGATTTATTAGAATCAGCTATTGGATGTTTTCCAAAATAAAAATTTTTAACTGTTCCTGCAATTCCCGTTGGAATAGTTATTGATTCTCCTGTTATATCTAACGGAGTATATGATCCGGCAATTATTACCGTTTTATATGCTTTTGGGTTACCCATATATATAATTATTATCTAAAAAAATTTTAAGTAGTTTGCCTTGGAGTTCAACAGCATATCCTTTTCTGTAAATAACACCTTTGTACTTCACGCTCGTTATCATCCTATATTCGTGCTTTTGATGATTGACTACTCTCTTAATGGTGCCTAATTCGTTGATATTCTGCGTTTTGCGAGGTTTTTTAGTCATAGAGGTTAAATTATCCTATCAAGCCCCCGCGAAGGGGCTTTAACGACAATTTATTGTTTATGCTTCGTTAGAAGTGCTATAAACATTAATCCATCCATCAGTTCCATCGTCAGTTTTTACTTTGATCCTAGCTTTCCAAGTTGTTGCTGCCGAACCACTATCAGAAGTGATAGTAGTATTAGCACCAGAAGCTCCATCTAAATCAATCATATATACTGGTGCTGCTGTATCTGTAACTTGAATCAAGGCGTTACTCACACAGTCATTAAATACGATTCCGTTATCCCAATCATTTTTACCTGTTTCTTTTCTAATCATTAAACCAGATAAATCACCATTGAGAGTTCCACCAGAATCGATAAGACTTGTAATCACTGCACCGGCTAAATTTACGCCAGCATCAAGTGTCAAACCAGAACTTGTTTCAACTCCGATATTACATGCTGTATTAAACGCACCGGAACTACTTAATACTACAGTTCCTGATTGTTCAAAGTAGCCAAATAAACCTGCATGTACACCCGCGGCTAAATTAGCCTTTACTCTCATTTGTCCTTGAGTAGCATATAATGAAACGTTGGCTGTTTGAGCAAGGTTTACTAAGAATCTATTTCTAAATCCATAAGCAACTGCTCCACCAGTAAGAGCTGCACCTGCGGCTGCTAATTCTGGGAATACTGCCATTGCTATCAAATTAGTATCATCTAATGCTAGACCTACTGCATCACCTTCTGCTGCAATATTAAAATTATCACCAGCAACTATACTATCCATTGTAAATTTGCCAGTCACTACTGTTGGGCTGTCTAGGTTGATCAATCCGGCACCCTCTGGGTCAATTGTAATTGCCCCGGCGGCTCCGTCTGTAATTGTAATACTACCTGTGGTTGCATTACCTGTTGCAAGAACAACATCGTTATCTCCCAAAGAGGTAAATTCACCTTGTCCACTTCCATCACCTGCCATCAAATGACCGTATGAGCCATCATGCGACCACCCGCCAGCAACGCCTAGTGAACCAGTACCATTTAATGCTTTAAATCTACCTTGGCCCCATTCTGCATCATTAGTGACATCAGTTATAATTCCAGCAATTTGTGCATATTCTACCAAATCAACTGGAGTATCATCGTTGTTTCCAACAAATTTAATATAACCAATTTCATCATTAGCAGCTGCGCTTGCAGATACTTGTGTAAGTGTGATTGCTGCACCCTCTACACCATCATCTTCACAAGTTACGCCAATTGAACCAGATGCACCATTAACTGTGAATTGTGCGTTTGTTGGATATGCACCACTACCATCTTGTAGTGATACTGCTAACCCGCCAACTTCGGCCCCATTTGCTGGGTCCACAATTCCAAATTCAATTTTACCATAATCGACAATATCTTGAGGTGTATTATCATTTTGTCCTCTACCAATTAAAGCCCCAATAACATCAAGTGCGGCTGGGGTAGTTGATACATGATCCAAAATAAATGAAGCTCCTGTGGCTGTATCGTTTGTTGCTCTTACAATCTTTCCAGAAGCAAGAACGCCTACTGTGGTCACACCTGCATTTGTCATTGTAATTTCTCCACTCATGACAGCGAAGTTTGTTGTGCCAGCACCTGTACCGATCATTATTTCGGTATCTACTATGTTGGTAACTGTGGCAGTTTCAAGATCAAGAGCTGCGACAGTTGTGGCACCATCATTTGCCATTGTTACATCGCTACTCAATGCGACTGATGTTAAAGTGGTTGCGTTTCCTACCAATACTTTAGTATCACCGGAAGCATCAAATGCTGCGGCTTTACTAGAAGCATTACCTACTAATACACTACCCTCGGCCAAAGCGATTTCGGTTGGAGTAATTGTGTCTAGTGCTTCAAAAGATGAAGCGGCGGTTGTACCAATATTTCTATAAAAACCTTCCGTGCCTGCGCCTGCGTCAGTTTTAATAAAAATACACCCTTTCGAGAAACCTGCTTCTGTACCCGGTACACTTGTACCTGTGGCACGCAAAACATTATCAGAACTATCTTTTTCAATGACAGTTACTGCGGTTGTATCGGGTGTTTCTGAATTGCCAATTGGTTGAAAAACCATGGCAGTTTCTCTTGATCTATATTTTCTATATCCCATATGTTTTTTAACTAAAGGGGATTTTGTTTTGCCCTACGGGCCGGCAGATTCCCCGCTAACTGCTACTTTTAGATATTTTTTACTACGCTACTGCGTTTTCTAAGAAATAGCATAGATTTACATCAAACATATTCTGGTCATAGCTATAACTTTGTCTTATAACGTCAGATTTCTTTGGTTCTTCTCTATATGTATCAACTTTACGAGGTAAATCATAAAGAGTTAATCCAAAGGTTGCGCGCATAAGAGTTGGGCGAGGTGTTTTATACAATAACCAAGCATGTTTTCCCCAAACATCAGCCAGACTATCTGATTGTCCTTCATCAGATGAATTATATACTGCATCAGCAATATGTACTTCTTCTAATTTGAAATGCTTTTTTAAGAAAGTCACAAATGCTTCTTCTCCTAATTGACCACCATTTGTATATTTCAATTGTTCACGGATATCTGGATGATCAACCAATTTGATATAAGTTGCATAACTTAACACCATTATGTTTGGTTTTTGCGCTGTCGCTGTTCTAACTGCATTGATACCTGTTCTGATATCTCCCAATGGATCTGAATTTACATAGTCACTCCATTGTGATGTACCTGACAAAGTTGTGTAATTTGTCATGACACTATTATCGGACATAGTAGTTGCTAATGCACGTTCTTGATTGATCCAAATTGTATCCATCAAAAATTCTACAGCATCTCTCTTTGGATCGTACGGATCGTCGGTGTTATTTGCCATTTCATCTGGCACCAATTTTTCCAATGATCTTTCACGACAAATATAATCGCCTTGAGATACGCTATAGTCAATACTCATAGCACGTGTACCCGGAGCACGATAAATTTGGTCTGTGTAAGTACGCAAGTTTTCTTTTCCGTACTGTGCGTATTTACCTGTTTTTTCTTTGACTTTTAAAGTTGGTAAGATTTTCTCACAGATATAATTTTCATTCCTATACATTTGTGAAAATTGTGACAATATCTTATCTACTTTTGCGTCACCAATATTAGGTTTCATAAAAGTTTATTTACTGAATTAAACTATTTTGTCTACGTTTTGTGTCTATGGTGTGTCTACTTCACCAAACATTAATAGTACAGCAAGCAAATCTCCACTATCTCCACTACCCAATGCTTTTGCCATAAATTCTTGTCCAGCTGTTGCGACTACTGCTAGGCCACTTGCGTCTGGTGTAATATAATCACCAAATGCAACTGTTGCGGCTGCTTTTACCTTTGTAATACCTTGTACACGTACTTGTGCTGTTGCTTCATTTGTTGATCCATCAGGAATATTTTGTAATACACCTAAAGAAGAATCAGCGGCACCAGAAAGTACAACCTCTTCACTTGAGTCATGTTTGACAATATAATACTGGCTTGAACTCAAGTCAGTGGCAGTAGGACGGCTCAAATCTATTTTGCCTTCCTCTGTTATTAGAGTTATATCTGACATATTTTTATCTGTAGTTATGAATTAGAAAGGAACTATTTTTTAGCCAATTCCTTGCTGGCTTTCTTTTGAGCATCTACAATAGACAATGTTTTGTCTGCTTCCATCAACTCTTTTGTTTTATTTACAATTTTTTCTTGTAAATCTTCACCTTCTATTTTTGACTCAACTTTTGTTGAACCCATCTCACTTAAATCTACGGTTTTAACAGCAGACATAATTTCTGTAAAATTATTCCTTTGTTTCTCATCAAGACTTAACATGAAATCTACGATTGATTCTTGTTTTTCTTTTACAACGCCAGTCAAATGATTTTCTGACAACACTATTGTTTCAGATACTAAATCATTTAATTCCTTGCGTTCTATTTTTTCCTTTAGAGTAGCAATTTCTTTATTGCTTTCTCCAAGTTTTTCCTCCAAAGTTTCAGCAGTCTTAGCTTTTTCAGCTAATTCTTTTGTTTTAGCTTCTTCGGCTTTTTTTTCTTCTTCAGTTTTTTCCTCGACTTTTGGAGCTTCTTCTGGCTTAGCATCTACTTCAGCTACGTCAGCTTTAACTTCCTCTGTTTTTTCTTCCTCTGGTACTTCCTCTAGATACTCTTTTAAAAGAGTCTTTTCTTCTTTTGAAACAACTTCTTTTGTTTTCAAAAGGTTTAGATATTTCTCAAACATACATTTTTTTTTGTTATGTTTATTAATTAAATTATTTAATTCTTCCGACAAGGCCAGAGGGGTCTGGGCTTTTAACGCCGGAGTGTTTGTTAGTGCTATTCCTATAAAAACATTTTTTATTATATCTCCTGTTTTATGGTGTGGCCATTCCATTGCTAGTTCAGCTGATACAAACTTAAAAATCTTTTTTGATATTGCTTCTTGACCAAGTTCTGTCCATTCTACTGTGGCCATTAATTTACGACCTTTTATAAATAAATTTTTAACCCATCCCATTGCTTCGCTTCCTCTCATATGTTCTTTATTTACTTGTATTTCAGTTCCGTAAACATTGTCCTCATAATTCTTGACGTAATCTCTGAGCATTGACATTTCTATTTTCCAACCTCTATCTCTTAATACGCCAGTTCTTAAAACTTCAACATCAGATGTTTTACCATCTTCTTTTAATTCTATCGTGCTTAAATAATGTAGTATATTTTTATCCATATTTTTTATAATTAAAAAAGTCGGGTTTATCCGACTTTCTTAGAAGTTCTTTATTTATATCCTCTCACCCTATGTCAAAACATAAGGTGCTTTAAGCATTTTTCTTTGTCCACAGCAGTAAACAAAGAGTGAGAGGATATAATTAAATTGTTTTTTACTCTATGTATCCTAATTTCAATAATTGTTTTGCATTTACCTCTCTAATGTCATATCTCTTTTTTGCAAAATACATTTCTCCATTATGTTTTACATTTCTTAATGCTTTGTATTTTCCTTTTGTTTTTGGAGTTGGTGGTTCTTCATTGATCACAGCTATTGTTGGCGACTCTACATTCTCTTTGCCCTCTCCACCTTCTTCTGTGGTTTTATTTTCACTTTCACCTACTATTGGGTCCTCACTGTGAATAGCCCAAAGTTCTGACAATTTTGGAAGTCCGGCTGCGTGGTGAAATTCTACCCCACGCTTTGTTAATTCTTCCTTTAATTGTTCTATTGTTAATTCTTCTGGCATAAATTAAGTTTTAGGTTTATTAACTGTAATACTATTATAACACATTTTTTTTTGAAAATCAAACTTATCCACAACCCTACAATTCCCGTGGTCACAAAAAATAGCATTTATCATTCCACACTTACTGTTCCTACACTTAATTTCAACGAGACCTTTTTCCATTTCGTAGTATAAAAGTGTTTTTTTACATTTAACACACAAACATTTTACAAGCATGTACTTAATGTTATTTATTTAATCTTTTTGCTATTTCTACCTGAGCACTCTTTGACTCTTTTGTGTTAGTTGGTCTTTTGATTTGTTTAAAACCATTTATCCTCGGACTTCCTCCTATCTTATTAAATTGACTTTCAATACTCTTTGGAATTGGATTTGCTTTTGGTTGTTCTTCACTTTTAAATACTGGTATCCAAACTCCTCTACAAAAACTATGCACTAAATCAAGATTTCTCATTGGATCAGTTGGCCCTATTATTCTTCTATCTAATGAAAGACACATATTACATGTTTTTCCATCCAACACTTCACTTCTTTGAAATTTAGATATTAAGTTGATGCTATTTTCAAACACCATACTTCTTCCTCGGTTAATATTTTGCCCCACAACGATTCCTGACGTGCTTGCTATCATCTTACTCGCCCTATCTTTTAAATCCTTTTTAAGGGCTGATTTTATGGCCACAGTGGTCGCTCCTACTATGATGCCATTCTTCACTATGTCGCGCCCTGTCTTTTGTATTTCCTGTACGTAAGTTTCAGAATATTCTTGACTTTCAAAATTCTTTAATGCTTCTTGTTCTTGTGGAGTGGCTACTGGTTTTACTCCCATCTCTTTTGTAGCTGTCTTTTTTCCTACCTCATAACTTTGAGCAATTGATTTATTAATTGCTTTTCTATAAGCAACTAATCCACCAAACATAAGAGTGCTTAAACCTGCTATATTTTTTTCCTCTGCTTTTTTTCCTGCACTTTCTACGTACTTATCTATTTCTATATTTGTCACATCAATCATTTCTTTTTCCAACTGAACTTCTATTTTATTAAAACTCTCATTCAAAAATTCAAAGTCTACTTTTTCTTCGTAGATAGTAAATTCACGAGTTGGGTTATATGATTGTTCTGTTAACAATTTATGTTCGCGAATATACTCCTCATTCTTTTTTAGATTTTTTTTTTCATCAACTTTAGGTTTTACTAGTTGATTTGGATTGACCATTGGCATTGGTGGATTTTTCTTTAGCTCCCTGTCAATCTCTTTATCTTCTTCATATTCTTTTTCCAAAATTTCCATATCCTCATCATCTATTTCTGGTAAATCAAAAGTTTGACGTGTCCATTGTTTTATTTTCGGGTCCTTGTCAATCAATCCCGAATCAGTCAACGACTTCATCACGTCACTCATTTCCTTAAAGTCTATATCTCCTAGTGGATTATGTCGCAACCTTACCTTTGGTGCGTTATCTCCAAAATTAAATTTAACTAAATCTTGCAATACTTGTTTTTCAATTTGTGCTTCTAAATATTTTATTTTCTCCTCTACGTTTTTCAAGAAAAATGATGACTGGTCTTTGCTCAATGCAAAGCTTCCTACTTCTGAACTTCCTAGACCCAAAAACATAGCCAACACACTCAAAAGTATTTGACGATTATGATGTTCTACTGATTTGTCTATTGCATCACCTTGTGGATTCCCACTTGGGGTTACTAATTCAAATTCACCATCTTCTTTTTTCCACGGGAATATTAAATAACCTTTTTCGTTGGTCCTGATATTGGCCAACATATCTTCTGTCTTATTTTTTTCAGCAGTGCCATATCCTTCTGGTAAATAAAGTGTCGGGATACCCATGCCATTCTTCTCGGCTGATATTCCTTGTATTTTGTAAAGTGTATTTTTGTAATAATAATGTTTGTAGGCGGCTCTCAAAATACTTCTACCAGTTACATCGTCACCCTCTTTGTCATTTGTTAAAATCAAAAGTTTTCTGGCTGGTATTTCTGCATTGCTTTTTGGTGCGCTTGGATCATCTGTTAATATCCATTGTTTTATTCCGAATTGTTTTTGTCCGTTGACATCTATCTGCCAATTTTGAATTGAACGAGGGATGCGCGGTGATAAATCTCTTAACATCACTTGCCCTTTTTCTATTTTAAAAATCTTTTCAAAAACATAATGTCCATATGGTAAAAATAACATTGACTCACGCACAAAATCTTTCCAACTTCTTTCCATGCCCTCGAATAAATTATTTTCTAAAAATTCAACTATCTTTTCATCTTCACATTCAATATACCAGTTGGTTGCCAAAATTGGAGCGTTGATTGCTCGGAGCACGCCGTCAACGACACCGTCTGTTCTCATTTGATCTACTAAATCAATTCTAGATTCGTCACGCCATTCAGAATTTTGTTCATCAAAAAAATAACCTGAGTATCTTTGAGTGCCACTGTCACCAAAAATTGTACCCATTTGTTTTAAAGTCAAATCTTCCACTGGATATGGTGCGTTTTGACCTTGAATGTCTTTTTCATTTTCAAGAGGCATATATTAAAATTTCTTTTTAAATAAATTACCGGCAATCGTGGTTGCCCTATCTTTATTATACACTACTTCGTCATTTTGTTCAAAACTTATATTTGTGTATGACAATTCCAAGGCCCCCATCAAGCTATCTGCTCGATCATCATGCTCTAAAACTTCTAACCCTAAAAATAAAATCTGATCACGTGTCTTTCTCATTTCTGGCCTTAGGTGAACCTCTCCTCTTTCGAACATCGGCTCGAGTGCTTGGAGCCTTCCCAACTTATCTGATCCAAATTTATCTTTAATTGCTTTTGGTCGAGTTCCTTTGATTGGAATATTTTTGTCAAAACCGTATAGTTTATTTCCATGGATTATCGCTCTACCTTTTAAACCCAAATCTAATTCTCCTGACTTCCAACTCATTATATTCTGGAATACTGCTGTTTGGTTCAATACTTTTTCCACGCCTACTACACGCGCTTCTGGATGTTCAATCCATGTCTTGATTACTTCCTTGGCTTGTTCTGTCTGACTACATCTGCCGGATTTTTGCACAATCGCATATCTGTGACGATCTTTTCTGGCCCATTGTAAAACTGTTATGCACCATTCATCAGATGTGGCGCTCTCGCCTGCTTGTGGATCCATAAAAATAACTTTTTCGTAATTTTTCATGACCGGTAGTTCTGTAAAGTTATTGTCATCTATCCATGCTGGCTTGAAATTGGCCAGTTCATCATTCGTTGGTTCATTCATGTATTCCTGTGCGAATGATCTAGTTCCCGAGTCCTCTCGTATCTGATTTAACTTTTCCATGCTAAAATAATTTGGCCAGATACTTTCTTTATCCTCTATTGCTTTTCTGAATATTCCACCAAACTTCTTATAAAATTGTAGTATCTCTGCTTCTTGGTGCAAGACTGTGCCTATGAGCTTAATTTTGCCCTTTTGAGCGTCTAAACTGTTGAATATGACATTATATAGCCATTCGTGTAATTTCTGTCGCCTTTCGGCTTTTCTGACTTCTTCATCATCTTCAATATCATCGCACACAATTTTAGTTGGCCTTTGGTTTTTAATATTTACACCACGACCCTTGCCCGCCCCCCTAGCGACCGCATTGATTCCATTTATGGTTTCAAAATGCTTGTTGGTCCACTTCCTGTCTTTCTTACTCTCCGGTGGCACTAAATCGCCAAAAACAGCCCTTAGCAGGTCATTGTTCTCCAACTCTGTCTTGATCCCCTCGAAATGGAAGCCTGCGTCTGTAAGGGTATTTCCTATGTATAGGATTACTGGCTCTGTTCCGTAGACTATGTCGTGGATTGTATCAATCTTGATCCACGTCGATTTAGCATGCCCGCGTGGAAATATTATACCACTATGTCCGGGTTTGTTTATTTCATTTAACAAAGCCAAATGACACTCGGGGACGTCCTCGGTGCCTTTTATAATATGTGGGAAGAAGTATCTGCCAAATATGTGCAAGTTCTTTTTGTATTTCAGTGTGTGATGTATCCATTGTGCCTGCTCTTGTTTTGGTACTGTTTTTAAATCTTCTCGCCATTTGTTGTATGGGATGTGGATTGACATTTTATGTTCTTAAATATGTGGGCTAGCACATCTACTGTCCAGCCGTTTCCTAGTGCTTTGTATTGTTGAGAGTCACTAATTCCATCAGTAAAAAAATCATCCATAGTCTGTAAACGACAGCACTCAACAGGGGTTAGTTTTCTTATTCTATAATATTCATTATCTATCTCTATTAAAACATAATTATCTTTTTGAACTGTTGTAATTGTATTTGTCTTTCCGTCAAATCGTGTTTCAAATCTCTGTTCTGTTTTTGCACCTTTGACATCTTTTCTTTTTCCATCAACAATATTTCTACCTCTTTGTGCTACTAAATATAATCCAGTTTTTGCCCCTCTGCCACCTCCCATTGCTGACAATGTAGTTGACTTTGCATTTACATAATAAACTCTTTCGCCCTGCCCTCCGTTGCCTATATTTATCAATCTAACCGGTTCAGCATAGTAATTACCATTCCAACTCGCATACTGTCTTGCTAACATTGGCAAACTTTTATCTGGATTTATTGCTGTATATTTTTTTCTTAATCTTTCTGTGTTTATGACCCATTTTATCTCATTGATATTTTTAATATAATATTTTTCATCTACTTCTTCTTCTGGTAACAAAATATCTGATAAATAAATTTCTTTATCTTTTGGTTGTCCTATATTCGGTATGTTAGTCCAGTACAACCTTTTGCGTGACTGTGCTGATACGAGTGCCGAATTTATCATTATTGGTTTTACTCCCAACTGCTCGGAAATAATATCTTGATACTCTTTCTTCATTCTAACATTTTCAAGTAAAAAGTATTTTGGTTTTACTTCTTTTAAAATTCGTACAAATTCAAAGAAAAGTTTTGAACGTGGATCATCGAAGTTTAATTGTTTGCCTGCAAATGAAAATCCCTGACAAGGGCTACCACCCATTAATAAATCAATCTTTTCAAATTTTAAATCTGGTGTTTTTAATCCTCCACCTTTATATGAGGATACTTTAATATTTTTTATATCACCAAGTTGTATTGTATCCGGATAATTCTTTTGTGCGATATGAATAGCGTATTTATCTATCTCGCTTGCATAGTAATTGTCGACTTTGATTCCAGCACGTTCGAGTGCGACACGCCCACAGGATATTCCGTCAAATAATGATATTACATTAATCCTCATATTTTTTTGCACGTTTATCCGCTTCTTCGGAGAAGTTAATTGTTATTGTATTTACTGGTACTGTTTCCCCAAACTCTGATTTCATTTTCTTTTCTGCCCAGTACCTTGCACCAGATGTTTCATCTGCATCTTTTGCTAGTGTTTTTCTAGCTTTCAAATTGACTGTCTTTTTTAAAATTAGTTTTCGCTCCTGAAACTCTGGATTTTCTTGTTGGTAATTATATAATGTTGACATTCCTATTCCTGCATATAAACACGCTTCCTCATCAGTTCCACTTATTGAAAACACATCTTCCAGTTTTTGGATAGCTTCTTTTGTTAAAACAGTCGGTCGTCCACATTCACAATATCCATCTTTATTTTTAAAAGCGTTTCCCTTTGGTCTTTTTCTCTTATTGCATTTCTTACAATTAAGTGGTCTGCCATTCTTATTTCCTACTTTCTTTTTGACCTTTGTTGTTTGGTTCTTGACCATATGATTACACGTTCACTCTTTTTAATAAAATTTCCTTTGTCAGCTTCGGTCGCATGTCATTCCTTACTTTGTCCACATGCTTACATTTCTCTCTATATTCAAACCCCTTGCATGTACACGTCCATTCGTCCTGGTGGTTTGTCACCATATATCTTTTTCCTTTGGAGTTTATTTCCATTGTTATAGATATTAGTTTTTGCTTCATACTAAATTATTTCTTAAATTCAGCCGTGATATATCCCACTGTTATTGTATCGCCTTCAATAGGAGGGTTTTCTCTATCAAACAACACAACTGAATACCTGTCTTTAAAAAACAATATTTTAATTAAGATTTTAATATTCCTCCATGGATTATTTAATTTTTCCCTTATTGTTTTTTCTACTTTTAAATAAAATTTCATACTAAAATATTAAAGCTACCCCTATCATCACCCATCCAAGTGCTATATATTTACCAAACGCCATTGAAAATCCAAAGCCGTATCCTTTGATTGAAAAGATTGGTTCTACCATTATGATTGGCATTGGTATAAATAAACCTAGGATTGCTAAAATATGACTATATGGTTGTGGTACTACTTTAAAATACTTCTCTTGATGAATGTGAGGTGATGCTAATGGTGTTACAACTTTTTCTTTTGTTTCATTGTTCATAAAATATTTGTATAAAGTTAATTATAATACTTCACTTAAATTTGCCCCTGTTTTTTGTATTGCAACATGCGCTCGTTGTAGTCTTTTTTGTAAATCATCTGTTCTAGCGTTTGCCATGTTTTGCAATATTATCTTAATTGCTCCATGTTCTTCTTTTGATAATTCTCGACCTAATATATTTTGAATTACCGAATAAACTTCTGTGCGATATTTTCCTCCTGTTTTAATTTTGGGCATATTTTTTAACTAACGAATTATATTTTTTTAACTTTATCTCCGGTGTATTCTTCGTACCTAGCAATTATTGTGTCAACGTACTTTGGGTCCAACTCCATCATATAACATATTCTTCCTAACTTTTCGCATGCTATAAGCGTTGATCCCGATCCTCCAAATAAATCCAGCACTACCTCTGTCGCCTTGCTACTATTCTTTATGGCTTCTTCGCACAATGCTACTGGCTTCATTGTTGGATGCTCTACACTTTTGTTTGGTTTGTTATGTCGCCATATATCTGTTCTTTGGCGTTTCTTCATTATTTCTCCCTCAACCTTTCCTTTGATTCTTACCTTAAAACCTTGGAAGGTTATAATTGTGTGATCATCTTTGTATTCTGTTTTTAAATTCTGTATATCTTCCCATACATTTGAGCCGTTTCTTTCTGGTATGAAGTAGTGGTTTACTACTCCGCCCGCCCATCCGTAGAGTATTGGCTCGTATGTGTTTTGGTAGTCGGCTCTGGATAGTGTAAAGTTATTTTTTACCCACACTATGAAGCTTTGCCAGTGTCCTCCTGCTTCTTCCCATGATGATTTGAGCGTATCTAGTTCGCTACTGCTCATACATATGTAAACTCCGCCTGCTGTGTTTTCTACTATTCTTTTGTTTACTTCTAATAGAAAACTACGAAATTGCTCCTTTGTCATTTTGTCATTCATTATTCCTTGTCTTTCATTCTTCTCATGGGTTCCCATTCCTCCGGTGTAGTCTACATTGTACGGAGGATCTGTGAATGTCATCTGTGCTTTTACTCCCTCCATAAGTTTGCCGACATCCTCTTCTTTTGTACTATCCCCACATACCAACCTATGATCACCCAACTGGTAAATATCCCCTGCCTTGGCTATTGGGTTTGTTACCTCCGGAACATATTCATCTTTCGGCACTTTGTCAGCCAATAAATCTCCACTAAACCCTGTCAAATCAATATCAAAGCCACACAATGCTAATTCGTGCAGTTCATCGAGTACCAAATCCATCTCCCAGTCGCTCTCGTTTAGTTTATTATCTGCCAGACGATATGCCTTGGCCTGAACTTCGGTCAAGTCTACTTCCAAAACAGGCACAGAAGTCATTTTAAGGGCTTTGGCGGCATCATAGCGACCATGGCCGACTATTATTACGCCTTTTTATCTACTACAATTGGCTGATTGAATCCAAATTCACGGATACTGTTTGCCACTTGTTCTATTTGTTTTTTAGGATGTTTTTTTGCGTTTTTTATATATGGATATATTGTGTCGATTTTACGATCTGTCATATATTTTTATTAGAGCTGATGGTAGATTTCGAGTCTACTTGCTACTGCTTGGGTAGTTGCTTTACGATATAAGCTACATCAGCGTAAGGGCGGACCCCCGACCTTTTATTTGTTTATTTAAGTACCTGTTCTACTTCTTCTAGCATATCATCATCCTTTGGTTCAAATCCTACTTTATCACCCCATTCTTCAAAATATTTCTTACATACTTTTTTAGTTTCCTCGGTGATCTCAACGTTGTGTCTAATTTCATCCAACTCACTGAGTAATTTTTGTGTTTCTTTTAGACTCTCTTTTACTTCGTCTATTTGCCCTACCATTGCATCTATTCTTTTGTTGTATACTCCTTTTTCTTCCTTTTCTTCCTTGGCGTTTTCTTTCTTTAATTCTCCTGTTTTTTCTTTAACAAAAGCGTTGTGTTTGTCAGCGATTTCTTTCCATTTTTCTTGATATTCAGTTAAAATAGGTTCTACTGCTTTACTAAAATGTCGTCTTTGTGCGCTTTCTTTTCCGTTAAGACGACGAAGTGAAAACATCTCTTCCTTTGTCTTTGAATCAATTTCTTTAGTTCCATCGTGTTGCAGGCCATTTGATAGCATGCCGATACCTTTTATAGTGATCTCCATAATATTTTATGGTTAAAAATTAGTTATTTAGTTATTGTATTATACACTTTTTTAGCCGTTTGTGCAAACGCATAGTGGATAACATATTTATTTTAAATTTATTAGGTTTTACTTGTTTCATATATTATATTTAACTTTTAGTTTGTTTATTTAATAATCTTAATTTCTCTTCCAAGTTCTTTAGATATTTCTTTTACAGTCATTTC
>Ga0075125_10000430_pt1 | contig 19022 bp, 19 predicted proteins | sample AntAceMetag02UKN_FD_69810 | JGI IMG/M metagenome (GOLD analysis project Ga0075125, IMG submission 69810) | Saline lake microbial communities from Ace Lake, Antarctica - Antarctic Ace Lake Metagenome 02UKN | ecosystem: Environmental > Aquatic > Non-marine Saline and Alkaline > Saline | place... | reverse complement strand
TCAAGACCTTCCCACGATAAATAATGAGGTGTTCCATTCTGATATCTAGGATACCAATTCGCATTGTGATATGGATCGAACATATCATTCCAAACAAACAAAGGTTTACCAGTATCAATTGAAGTCATGAGATCATAACAGAATTTTATATTAGCTGCAAGATGTTGCCCCTGAGTTCCGTACCCCTGGCAGGATGGATCACAACCTGATAATCTTATTTCGTCATGACTAAAATAATATCCATCGACACCATCGAGATTTTTAACATAAAAATTAGCTATAACTTCAAGTCTTTTAAAATATTGAGGATCAGTTGGACAAACCTTCCATACTCCTTTAAAGAAACCAATATGATAATAAGTACATAAAACGACATCTCCCTCAGACAATGTGCCTCCAACAGTATTTATAGTTGGAACATCGTGCCACTGCGACCTCCCATAATTCAATTTCTTTATATAATAATCCACTGCTCCAACAAAATCTCCACCACGATTATTAAGATCTTCAGCATCCGTGTAATCCACACCTTCAACGTAAGTCACCAATCCATCTTCACTTGTCATCACAAATGGAGTATTGTCCCGTCTTAAAACATTCATAATCCCAGCGGGTTCAACTGTAAACTCAGACATCCACATGGTCCCAGCAGTCATATTTGGAGATAAGTATACTTGAATTTTTGCGCGGTTCAGCGTGTTGAACGTCAGATGAACTTGCTGCCAGTCTGCCGTTAGAGGGGCAGAAGCGGTTCCTGTCGTGCTAGTTACGTTAGAAATTCCCTTACTTGAAACTAATCCTATAGCAGGGTATGTGGGGTCACGATCATCTTGCCATGCATTTGCACTGAGAGATAGGCCTCCGACATATCCATCAAATTTGACCCAAAATGATATATGAACGTAAGTAGCTGGAACCGATGCATATCCGTTAAACGCTGTATCAATAACTTGGGTAAGTAGTGGAGATGTTACTGGCCCAAAATAGGTCCATTCTATATTACCGTCCAATGCTAATGTGTCTCCTTCGTAAAGAGCTTCACCAATATTTCTGACTCTGATAGGATCTCCATATTGATTTACTGTCCAATCTGGTTCAACCGCTCCTGACGTTCCTCCAACAATTGTAAAAAACAAACCACCGTTTATTACGAGCAAAGATTGAGGAGGCAGTAATGTATTAGCAGTTCCAGCGTATACATGTAAAGCTTGCCATGTACTTTCTTCAGGAATATCAAATTTTATTGAATAGCTTTCACCAGATGTAGGTCTTATAACTGTTGTATCTCTAGTAATGAGTAAAGGGTAATTACGAGAATAGGGGTCATAATAGTTGCCAGCAGTAGAAGTGAGTGGCAACCATCCACTAACATTACTCCTAGACCACCAGTTATATTCCCAATCACCAACTCCAGCAGTGAATCCCTGGTTTATCCAATAAAATCGTGGATTTTCTATGCGAGTTAAATCATCTGGATCAGGAGTAATTGTTCCGTCTGCTTGTACTATAAACCGCATATCGCTTGCTAAACAACCTTCAGCCAATACATCTGAGTTAGGGTCTGTTGCATAATTGTCAGTATAATTAGTTGGACCAAAAAAAGAAAGAATAAACTTAAAGTCATTAGAATGACAATAATCTATTATCTCTTGCATTCTTTCGATAGGAGGCTGTCCATCTTTGTCAACTACCATTTCTTCTATGTTTGCCCATTGACTAGAGATACTTACAATACCATTATATCCAGCAGCTACTCCGTCATCTATTACTCCTTTTATATAATCTACATCTGTCGAACTATAATATGATCTATCCATATAAATGAATTTATAATCTTCTGAAGTTGTTAGATTACTATCATCGATTGGATATCCTACTCTTGCAGAAACATCAGCAAATAAAGGTTTAACTTGTATATCAAATGCCACTAAATATTCATTAATATCATTATATACAGTATTATCTAATACATGTAGTTGTAATGCTCTAACAAAACTACTAACACTATTATTACTTGTGAATATTGTGTCTAATTTATTTATTACTGCTGTTATGTTTGTTTTTATTCTATCGACTGGTTTTTTTATCGCAGATAAATCGTTAATTTCGTTTTGAAATGAAACAGTTAACTTAATAGAGGTTTCATCTATAAGTTGAAGCTCATTTATCTGATCAGTTATATATTTATATTGTTCTGGTGAAATCATGTTATGTTCCTATAGTATCTTGTGAGGATTCATATTCATATGTATTGTGTTGGTCTTTTTGTCTAATCCTAAAGTAATATTCTTTTCCCCTTTCTAAATATTCTGACGATGCACTTTTATACATAATATGTCTGTCTACGTAACTAGATGGAACTCCATTTATAGGGATTGCTACAAATTCTTCCTCTTCTTTTTCATAAAACCATTCTGTAGGAGACACGCTACTATCAGCAAAAGCTAATATCGTAGAAAAATCGCTATCTTCTGAAACATCAATTTCAAAATGATATAATGAATACAAATTAGACCGATTGATAATTAATGATTTATGCTCCCAATATCCTTCTGCGTAAATTAGATCTGACGGTAAAATTATGTCATTATCTTTTATCACATCTAACATCAACTGACTTATTTTAAAATTATTAGTATCCAAGTAACTTTCAAGGTCAGAACTCCAATATCCAGTAACAGGAAGAGCCAATAATTGAGACGACAGAGATCCAAACATTGAGTTTATCAATCCAGTTGTATATGTTTTATAGACATTCATAGATTTGAGCAAAAGATCTGTTTCTGTTGATAGATCTTGACTATTAACTATAGTTTTTACATTCTCATATGCTTCTGGTCCTTTAAGAGTATATCTACCTATAGCTTTTGCTATATCCCACATCGCATCATGCCATATCTGATTTTTTATATTTGTTGCCATTTTTATCTATTCCCTGGAACAGCATATCTAAACGATACAGTATTAAGCGGATCTCCAAATAAAGCGATAGTCCAATCGAGATAAAAAGAACTAAATATATACGCTTCGCCTATAGAAAATCCTTTTATCAAAGACTCAACAAACGGAGTTGGTCTAAGGTATCCTTCAGTTGTTGGACTCGACATTGCTCCCGCACATGTAGCATAACCTCCATTTAAAGCTAATCTGCACCATGTTTCTGATTCTGATTCTCGAACTGAAAAAGCTCCATCAAAATCTGCATTATAGAAAAATATTCTTTGAGTATCAGTATTTCTAAAGAATGATTTGGTAGCTCTGTCTTGGAACCATCCCCAATATATTGAATCTTTTTGCAAATAAGGAATAATAGGATCAAGATAAGGATCAATTAATATAGTAGATATAAGTTTAACATTCGTTCTTGGTATAGAATTATTAGCAGCATATAAAAGATCTTCTTTATACTCTTCTTCTTTACTATTTGTAATAGTTGCATATGGATCTAATATAAAAGCTCCATTCATATATATCTGATTTTTTAGATTTTCTCCATTATCTATAATAGCTTTTGCACTTTCAAGATTTGGACCATCTATTCTAGAACAAATAAGAGCTATATCTAGAGCATTAGCATCATATTCATCTATTGCTTTTCTGTCAAAAAGAGGATTTGACATTTTTTTAGAAAATGTATGATTTATTCTGGATATTCTAGATGTAGAGGATATAATATCTCCTCTATCATAAAAACCCCCAGGAACATTCATCCCCAAAATAATAACACTAGTATCTGAGTCTATAGCAGTTTTGATAGTATCTTCTACTTCAGACTGAAAATTTTCATAACTTGGAAGTATCTCATTCAGACTACATGGAACCGCTATTTTATTAGATCCATCAAGATCGTATTTAGCCAAGTAGTAATCTGCCAATAATTCACTATCAGCATCATTTTCTCTATATGCTATAAAAAGTTCACTCATATCTTATACTTCGTAAAAAATGAGCAAATTCCTTGATAAAAAAAAGCCTAACACATTGTGATAGGCTTTAAAAACAGTTTATTTAAAGTGGTTAGTGCTTATTCTTCTTTAATTCCTACTCCACCACCGAGAATTAAATTTGGATCATTTACAGGAGCATTTAGTTGGTCATTAACATCCGTTGACCCAAATCCTCCCTTTCCTCTAACTGTATCTGATAGGTTGTCTACTTCTTCTATCTCCATAATTTCTGTTTTTCTTATAAGCATTTGACCTATTTTGTCTCCAGCTTTATATATCTTCGAGTCAGACATATATTTTTTAAACGTTTGTGTTGCTTCTTCTTCGCTTTTTGCCCAAACGATTCTATGAGCTTCGGTAGGACATTTAAATCTAAATCTATACTCTCCTCTATATCCTTGGTCACCAATGGCTAGACAATTCGCAAGGATCAAGTCTGTTTTAGAAACTGAGCTACGAGCTACTAATTCTATATGATAGCCTACAGGCGGTTCTATAGCCAATCCTGTTTTATATTCTATGTACAGTAACCTCCATGTTCTTCCATCATTACTGTATGTGTTAATAACTTTGATATATCCATCATCAATAGCTACTAAATCATATCCAGCATCATCATCATGTGCTCTCTTAGGTAAAACTGCATCTCTGTGTAACTTTTTAACTCTCATTGTGTCCCTTTCTATATTTAGTGGCAGGCTGTCCAGCCGCAATTTTGGCATCTCTTACAACCTTGTTCGCGTATTAATTCATTACCGCATTCTTCGCATTCTTCGCCATTTACTTTTTCGCCATCATCAATATATTTTTTAAGCGATCTTGCTATAGCTTTCTCGAATGATCCGAAAGAAGCTGATTTTGTTTTCTCAAGTTGTTCTACGACAAATGAGATGTCTGCTCCATGTCTAAGGCTCGAAGAGACAAGTCTTGTAATAGCTTCTTCCATATCTCCAGACTCATCCATTATATTTTCTATTTCTGCCCCATTGTTAGTAATGAGTTTATAATGTCCTCTTTTAACTTTTTTAAGAATACCTATTTTGTGAGATTTGGGTATTTGCCCATTTTTAAGAGCAAAAATTTCATACGGTTCACCAGACAATAATCCAACTACAGTTAGATATTCTTGTCCTTTTACACTTATATGGTAGATATCGCATGGTAAAACTTTTGGTCTTTTAGGAGCATCTTGTTTATTTATATTGTCAGATTCTCTGGGAGTACAATTATTATTATCATTATCAACAAGGACACCAGTTCTTGAGTTCTTACGATAAACAGTAATCCCTTTAAGTCCAGCTTTCCACGAGGCTTCATAGATATTGGCTACCTCTTCGACTGTAACATCTTCTGGTAAGTTTATCGTACTGCTCAAAGAATGGTCTATGTTTTTTCCAGCAGCAGCTTGTATTTGTATACGTTTTTTCCAATCTATTTCTTCTGCGCAAGCTCCATACCAAGGAGATTTTTTAAGATCTGTTTCTCCTGTAACACTCATCCACATTTTGACTTTAGGATGATAGACAGTAAACTCTTCCCAAGAGTCGCCACTTTGATCTACAAAATCAACTTTGGAGTTCTTATCACTTGGATTAATCTTTTTTCTCCTTTTATATTCCATTTTAAAAAGAGGTTCGATGCCAGAAGTCGTTTGTGTTAAAATACTCACCGATCCATTGGGTGCGGACGTAAGTATTCCTATATTTCTTCTGCCATATTTTTTCATGTCTTTATATAATTCTGGATCTTCTTCTTTTATTCTGAGTAGGAATGGGTTTTTCTTTTCAAGATCGTGTTCCCATACTTTGAATGGACCCAATTCTTTTGCCATTTCTACTGAACTTCTATAACAACCAAGTTTTAATGTTCTATAAATTTTTTCTGTTGTTTTAATTCCTTTGTTAGAATCATATTTCAGACCTAAAGCGGCAAGAGCATCTCCTAATCCTGTTAATCCTGTTCCTGTTCTTCTCCCAGTCTCACAAACTCTATATATCTCTTTCCATAGAGATAATTCTACTAATTTTATGTCATTTGGTTCTGGATCATTTTCTACTTTTTTAATTATTCTTAAAACACACTCTAGTTCAAGATCTATTACGTTATCCATAAATCTTTGGGCGACTTGAGCATCTTTATAGAACTGTTCAAAATCGAATTTAGCGTTTTCGGTAAAAGGATCTATAACATAACCAAAAAGATTTAACGAAAGTAATCTACACGAATCTAGTTTTGACAATGTTAATTCTGAACAGGGATTACATGAAACTGTAGTAAAACCGTATTTTGAATAACAATCCGCAGGACTTTCTGAAAGTATTTTATCCCAAAATAGGATACCAGGCTCAGCCATAGCGTGAGCGTTTTCTACAATTTGTCTCCAAACATCTTTAGCTTTAACCATTCTAGATATTTTGGGATTTTTAGAATCGACAGGCCAACGCATTTCATATTCTTTATTTTTTTCAACAGCATTAAGGAACTCGTCTGTTAGTCTAATAGATATATTAGCTCCAGTGACTTTCGTCAAATCTCTTTTTACTTTTGTGAATTTTAATATTTCTGGATGATGAACACTAATAGTTAATAAAAGTGCCCCACGACGCCCAGATTGTCCTACTTCACGTATAGAATTAGAAAATCTTTCCATAAAAGAAACAATACCAGTAGATGTTCTAGCAGCATTAGTCGTAGGAGTCCCATCAGGACGCAAATTAGAAATATCGGTTCCTACTCCACCACGACGTTTACATATCTGTACCATTTGTTGATCTGTGTGTAGTATGCCAGAATAGCTATCGAGAGGTGGATCGGTAACAAAACAGCTAGAAAGTGTGACATATTGATATGGATTTCCAATACCAGACATTAATGAGCCTTGAGGAACAATCTTTTTAAAATTCTGTATATATGACAATATCTCTTCAAAAGACATTGGGTTTTTAAACTTTTTCTTTTCTATCCTAGCTAATTCAGTAGCTATCCTAACATGCATCTTGTCTGGTGTGTCTTCAAGGAGATTTTGGTCATTGTCTCTTAATGCGTATTTGTCTAAAAAAACTTTTGCTGCTAATTTGTCTCCATTAAAGTATTTTTCTGACTTTTTTAGAGATGAATTATAATCGTAAATCTCCTGCTTCATATTATTACACCTTTCTATTATCTATTATATTTGAAATTACTTTTATACTGCACTGACTCTTATTTTAAATGCTTTGTAAAATCTTCCTTTGTTTCTTTTTGACCGTAACACCAACTTCTCTTTAACTCGGTCAATTGTTGATCTTTATCGCCGAAAAATATTTCTTCTAGTGGAAACCCATCAGTTCTTTTGGCTCATATTCGCTTCCACATCCAAAATCTTTGTCTTTTGATTCGCTTATAGCTTCTTCGAAGTGTTCTTGTTTGACAATCGCTATATCTTTTTTGTTCATACTACCATCCTCAATAGCTAGTATAGCAGCATATTCTGAGATGTGGAAGATAAATGCACCAGGCAAACCGTCCGTATCTTTTACTATCTTTTTTATGTTTACATCTTTATGCAATTTGAAGTTTTTTGTAAACACTTCAATCATTTTTTTTCTTTCGTTTATTGCTGGAACGTCAATCTCTATAACTTTATCAAACCTTCCAGGTCTGTTTTTAATGGCTTTTTCAACCTTATCTATCATGTTAGTAGTCGCAATAGTAATAACATTTTTGAACTCTTCTTGTAGTCCATCCATTCTATTCATGAGTTCAATACACAAATTATCGCCAGTGTCGCCAAATTCTCTATCTTCTGCGATATAGTCAATATCTTCGAGTATTAATAGCGTTGGTGATAAGTCTTTTGCCATTTCGCATATTCTTGAAACGTCAGAAATACGTCTTATATCTGATGGAAGAACATATATAATAGTCATGTCCATTTCGTTTGCGAGAACTTTACAGAGCATCGTCTTGCCTGTCCCAGGGACTCCACATAATATAATTCCTCGTTTAATAGATATTTTATTTTTAGCAAGAACTTCTCTGTTCATATATAAATTGTTAATATTTCTTTTTATGACTTTTTTAATTTTAGGTTCAATAATTATAGAATCCCAATTAGTTTTCTTATTTAATTCTAAGAAACTGCAAAAAGGATTTATTTTTTTACTTTTGTAAAAATTGTTTTTTTTACTATAGCTTAACCATCCTTCCCAAAAATCTTTTGGTTTTTTCAATGAAAAGACGCTATAGTTTTGCATTGATCCGTCATAGTTGGGATTAGTGAATAATGCTATTCTTTCTTTTGTTTTTTTATTCTCCATGAATATATAAGCTTTTTTATAAATAGTAAAGCTTTTACCTGGTGAGCTATAGGCAATACTCATTTTAGGTTCTACAATTGCCGAATGTCTAGAGACACAGAATTGGTTAACTATTTTATAATTTTTATTCTTTAGAAAGGTCTTTAATTGATACTGCAATATATTATGTATGTAGAAACTAGTATTCATGTCTACAGACTGATATTTTTTATTGTTAAAAAACTCTGCTAGTTTAGCTATTCCGAGATCTTCGTTTGAAAATATATCTGAAATCTGACCTAAACTAGAGTCAAATAATTTTACTTTAGAATGTTTGTTTTTAGATGTAGATAGTTTAGGACCAGTCACCTGTTCTTCTCCATCATCGTAATCATCATGTCCTTCATATCCATCTGCATACCCTTCGTTTATATCTGTCATTTAATTTCCTTTTTGCAGTATTGCTTTTTTATTATAGCAGACGATGAAGTCACTATTTTCTGTTATTTTTAGATTGGATATTCCTAGAAAATAATCTTTCTACAAAATATTCTCTAGTATTTTCCGGATAATATGGTTTTAATTTTTTGACAACTTTATCGAGAGGAAGACGATCTTTTAAGTATTTGCTGTCAGAACAATTGATGATAGTTCTACCACCAGCGTTTTTAGCGATCCATTTTAATCCTCTAGAACAGTTGGGTAATGTGTGTTTTTTATGATGATTATTATTCCCATAGAAATCTGTTATACCATCTCTATATTGACAATCAAAACCTATCAAAACAATGGGATCACAACCTAAAGTGTGAGCGAATTCGTATGCTAAAGGACCAGTACTTCCCTTTCCAAAAAGAACCATCGGATTAGGAGGTATTCTAAATGGGCCTGTCATAAGTTTGAATTGATACGCAATCCCTCGTGGATCAGAAGCGTTTCTACTGTATTTGACAGCCTTCAATTTAGGTAAGACTGCTCTTTCTGTCATCCATAGTTCTATGTCTTGCCACATTATTATTGTAGGATCTATAGCTTTGAATGCTCTATTGATCCCTATCGTAAAAGTGCCTTCCAGTAAAGATTTGACATCGTAGTCGTTGACTGACGGACCATTGCCTATAACGAAACCTGGCAGTCCTCGCATCGTACTTTTCCAACGCCTAACTGTTAATCTTGATTTTTTAGATACATGTACCACTTTTTTATTTAACATCTTTCTTTAAGGGTTTCCTTCTAAGGTTCTAATTCAACATCCCAGTAACCTATCTCATTCCATTGATCTGTACGAACAAAGTATTTCCACTCTTGTGGACGATCTTTATTTGCGTAACTATATAGCGGATTCCAAGAAGGTTCTCTAGGAACTTTTAATAATTTGAGTCCTGCTTCTTGCGGAGTTCTTCCTCCCTTTTTTACATTAACCTCAAATGTAGAGATAACGACATTATCCCATGTAGTTAATCCTCCACGACATTTTGGTAGAATGTGATCTATTGTACCAGTTCTAGATGTAACTTTTGCACCAGTATACTGACACCGAAAACCGTCTCTTATCAAAAGATTTCTTCTTGTAAGTCTTACTCTTGTATGGGGAATTTTATTGTACTCTGTAAGAGCGACAATCCTTGGAAGTCTGACTTTGAATCTATTAACATTAATCCATTTATAGCCATAATCCTCATCTTCAATATCTATAGAAAACATATCAAACCATTCTTCCCATGTCATATGTTGGAATGTTTCGTTATCTACGTATTTTGCGCGAAAAGAAAAGACTTTATTTAAAGTATCTTTAAAAGGTTCGACACAAATAGCGTCTAAACTTTTGTTTAAAACAAGCGTAGGACTATTTATCACATTGCTATTCTGCACTGTCATTTTTTAAAATCTTGTTAACTTCGTTTATGAAGTTTTCGTTTTTGTCTACAAAGTATATCTCAAGTATGTTATCGTATTCTTTAGCATGTTTTACCATTATATTTGCGACTGAGGAACATTCTAGAGATCCGACTCCAGTTCCTAAAGCAGTCATCGCAACAGATTTTATATCATCTAATAATAATTGTTTAAACACGTTTTTTATTACTTTAGAAATTATATTTAGACTCGTATACCCACCAGGATATTTCATGGTTACAGCATGATAAATGTATTTTACATCGTTTTCAAATAGATCGCCTGATCCAGTTACATAACATTCGCCAGCCTCCTTGAGCTTGTTCTTACATATTCTTCTTGCTTCATTCTGTATTTCTATACCACCAACACGACGAATAGATCCTGCAACTCCTCCCCCTAAAACACCAATACCATTAGCAGCATTAACTATTACATCAACCTTCATTTCTGTTATATCACCCACAAAAGCTTTTATCATCGTTATTTCCTAGAACAAAGGATTGCTATTTTTACATTTTTCTATTATATCAAGAATATTATCACTAAAATAATTTGGATTGATTTTTATTCTAGTTTTAAGTCTCTTCAAAACGCTTTGATGTATCTGACTAATTCTTGATTCGGAAATTTTAAGTTGCTTGGCGATTTCTTTCATAGTCAATTCTTCGTAGTAATATAAGTAGACAATATTCTTTTCTAAATTTGTAAACCTTCTACCAATAAGTTTGTTTAAGAATTCCATTCTCACTATTCTACTATCAGGTGATGAATTCTTATGAGATTCAAGATATTCGTTGAAGTCTTTTTTGTTGTCATTATCGTCTATATTGGGGTTAGAAGATGCCTCTATACTAAAAATAGATCTTGCATGGAATTTCTCAGGATGTTTATTATAGTCTAATTCATTAATGCCTAATTCTTTCAATGCTTCTGATTTAGTTGTTTTTTCGCCACTAGCATTTTGAAGTCGATCTTGTTCTTTTTGAATTGTAGTTTCTCTAATTCTTACGCTTCTGGGAACCCAGTCTTCTTTCCTTAGTCCATCTAACATCGCTCCTTTAATTCTAATATAAGCATATGTCTCGAATTTATTGCCCATCGTTACATCAAAGTTTTCTATAGCCTTATATAGACCGTCCACTCCATGAGATGCTAATTCTGGTTGAGAAACATGATTGTTCAATTTTCTAGATAATGTTGATGCAATCTTGTTTACAAATGTAAAATAATAGGCAACTAACTTGTTTTTACTTTTATCGTCTCTGTCTTTTAAATATACGTCCCAAACATCAAAAATGTTTTCTGTCTTCATACGACCTCCTATTAAGGTTAATATTAAGGTACAACAAGAATTTCATCAAATTAGGAGAACATCAAAAATTACAACGCTAGTATAGTATACGGCAAATTGTAGACACATCTTTAAAAAATGTTAAAAAATCTCAAATATGTGGCTAAAACTGTGCTATAATCAAACATAAAATATAAATCGGAAAAATCTTAAATTTACTGAAAAAAGTTAATGTTTAAAATCATAAAAATAGAAATTATCGGGAAATGGAACAAAATCCCGATTTTTAAATTAAACGTAATATAGACGAAAGGACGAACCAATGATAACATCAATACTAGATAATGACCAGTATAAATTCGGAATGCAGAATGCTATAATTAAACTGTATCCTAATGCAAATGTTAGATATGCTCTCTTTAATAGAGGAGGCACTCTCTTTACAGTAGGATTTGCAGAAAAACTTAGAGCGGAAGTAGATGCAATGGCAAATCTACCAAATCTTAATTCTGCTCAAATTCAATGGCTTAAAGTAAATTGTTCATTTTTCCCTAACCCTTACATCGATTTTCTCGCTGGATATAGATTTAATCCTAGAGAAGTAAAAATAAGTCAAGATGGTGGAAAATTATCAGTCATTGTAGAAGGTCCGTGGTATAGAACAATTCTTTGGGAAGTCCCGCTTATGGCTATTATTAGCGAACTGTACTTTAAAGAAACAATTGGTTCACCTCCAAATGATCTTTATCAAGAATTAGCCAGAAACAAAGGAGAAAGACTTGAAAAAATGGGAGCATTCTTCGCTGACTTCGGAACTCGTAGACGCTTTTCTTTCAAAGTTCAAGATCATGTTGTTAACGAACTAAAAAAATCAAGAACCTTCATCGGAACAAGCAATATGCTTTTGGCGTATCTCCACAGCGTAAAACCTATAGGGACAGAAGCTCATGAATTTATTATGTTCCACGCCGCAAAATACGGATTCAGCATGGCAAACTCAATCGCTCTCGGTAGATGGGTCGATGTCTATCACGGCGATTTAGGTATCGCTCTTACAGACACATTTACGACAGACGATTTCTTCAAGTCGTTTGATATGATGTATGCTAAACTATTCGACGGAGTTAGACACGATTCTGGCGATGCATTAGTTTTCGCAGAAAAAACTATTGCTCACTATAAGAAACTCGGAATCGATCCTTTGTCGAAAACTATTATTTTCTCCGATGGACTAAATATTAATGAGGTAGCAAGGATTCACGAATTCTGTATTGGAAAAATTAAAGACGGTTACGGTATCGGAACTCACTTTTCAAACGATGTCGGAGCAACCCCTCTTAACATCGTAATCAAAATGATTGCGGCACAACCTACTGTCAACGAACCTTGGATTAATACTTGTAAGCTTTCTGATGTTAGCGGAAAGCATACAGGAGCAAGCGAAGCAATCGATCTTTGCAAAAAAACGTTAGGAATTAAATAATGAAAATGATAACAAGAATAAATACAAATGAAGAACTTTACAGTGATGCTCACTCTAAACCTTCATTTCGTTCTTTAGCTAGGTCTAGGAAGCATTCTTGGAGTGGATTTTGGTCTATAAATACATTCATTAATTCTAGGTCTAGTTTTATAATGTTGCATTGGTCTCAGTCTAGGTTTAAATAACAAAAAACTTGTCAAATTAGGAATAAAGTAATGAAAATAGTAATTGCACAAACTAATACTACGCCCTTAGATTTTCAAGGTAATACAGACCAAATTAAACTTGCGATGGACAAGGCAAGTGCTGATACAACTATCAGTTTGGTTGTAACTCCTGAACTTTCCATCCCAGGCTATCTTGTAAAAGATCTAATGTATAACCAAGATTTTGTTGAAAAAAATCTAAAATGGCTACAAAAAATAGTTGCGTTCTCGACTGGCAGCCAATACTTTACCGTTGTAGGATATATCGACAAAAACTATAACGGTCAAGGTAAGCCATTCCGGAATATGCTTGCAGTTATAAAAAATGGAACAGTTATAGCTCGATATCAAAAACAACTGCTACCTTTCTATGATGTCTTTGATGAAGGGAGGTATTTTGAACCAGGCAATAAATTAGCTGTTATCGAAATAGATGGGGAAAAATGGGGATTAGCGATTTGTGAAGACATCTGGAACGATAAAGATTCTGATAATTATAATTACAAATCTAATCCTCTTGCTCAGTATCGTGAAATGGGCGTTAACAATATTATCAGTATTAATAGTTCTCCTTATGTTATGGGGAAATCTGCTGAACGAATCAGAATGCTAAGAGAAAGTTTCGCAAAAGGAAACTTAATCTATGTTAACCAAATTGGCGGTCAAGACGATCTAGTCTTTGCCGGTAAAAGCCTTATCGTAGAAGATGGTAGAATTACGTATAAGGCTGAACAAACTATTGAATCTACGTCTCACGTATGTACAATAGGTAACGAATGTTATATAGATGTAGACGTAATGGAAAGAATTAAACTCGCCGAAGAATATTCGATTGGATTACTTTGGGATATGCTTACTCTCGGATTGAGAGACTATATCCAAAAAAGCGGATTCAACTCCGTTGTCTTCGGAAGCTCTGGAGGAATCGATTCAGCCGTAGTCGCAGCACTAGCTTGCGAAGCTATCGGAGCAGAAAATGTTTACGGAATAAGAATGCCTAGCATCCACAGTAGCGATCACTCTTTAGATGACGCTAGAAAACTACAAGAAAATCTTGGTTTTCACGATTATCTTCTTCCAATTGAACATATGGAACTGTTAGATAAGTATAATAAAACCTTTGAAAGTCTAAAGGAGACAAAGGGTTATAACGATGTTGCAGACCAAAATATGCAAGCTAGAATTCGTGGAGCAGCCATAATGCACGCATCTAACGCTTTTGGTATGCTTCCTCTGGCTACGGGTAATAAGTCTGAATTGTCAGTTGGATATTGCACAATTTATGGAGATATGTGTGGAGGTTTCGCTCCTATTAGCGATGTTTATAAAACTGTTATTTATAGACTTGCTGAACATTTTAATGAAAAGAAAAATAAAGATCTTATACCTGTCAATATTATCACAAAACCTCCAAGTGCAGAATTGGCTCCTGATCAAAAAGATGATGACAGCTTGCTTCCTTATGAAATCTTAGATCCTATTCTTTATGGTTATATTGAACTCTTCATCGGAGATTTTGAGGAATTCAGAAAAACCCAAAACAATCCGACAGTAGAAAAATGGGCTGAAACTAAAAATGCAAAAACTCAATATAACAGAATGATATATTTGGTTGATCGTTCTGAGTTTAAAAGACGACAAGCGGCAATAGGTATTAAGGTGTGCAAAATTTCGTTTGGTAGCGGCAGAAGACATCCCATAATCGCAAAAAAAACTAAGGAAACAAAATGAAAATCATTAAACGAGAAATAGTAAACGAAGGTCCATTTTTAAACCTTATGGAAGCCACATATGAATATGAAGGAAAAGAAGGAAAATGGACATATGCGAGTAGATCAACGAACACTGGGAAAAGCGATGCTGTTATGGTTATTGGTCTAATGGAAGATCCCTATAGAGTTGTTTTGATAAAACAATTTAGAGTACCTGTCGGTGAATATATCATAGAATTACCTGCTGGACTTGTAGATGAAGGCGAAACAGTTGAAGAAACAGCAATAAGGGAATTCAAAGAAGAAACGGGGATGGAAATAAAAAAGATTTTAAACGTTAGTCCATCGACGTATAATTCGGCAGGACTCTCAGACGAAACAGTGACGACAGTTTTTGCTCACGTAGATGGAGTTCCTTCTACCGCAGAAAATGATTCCACGGAAGACATAGAAGTACTTGTTTTAGATTGTGAACAGTTGAAAATTCTAGCAAAAGATAAGTCAATTAAATGGTCAGCTAAAGCTTGGCTCTATTGTGGCATGCTTTGCACTTCGATAAAGAACTTAAATAATTTTACTTTTTCGTAAACACAATTTTAGCGAGTAGAGCTAATCCTAAAATACCAAAGATTATACCTAACCAAAATATTTTACTGTCCTGAATGTCTACATATGAACCTTCCATAGGAACGTCTATAGGAACGTCTATAGGACCAATGTCTATAGGATCTAAATCCACAGGTCCAATATCCAATCCAATAGGATCAGTAATTAAACCGCTTATTATATCAGAACTGTTACCAATAGTCTTTAAATGAGACTCTATAGAAGGCTTTGTAGTCGGTCCTGTGGTCGTCATTATAGATTTTATGGTATTGATGTCATCTTTAATTTTATCGTTCTCAGCGACGATGTTCTCAATAGCTCTTTGCTTCTGCATAACTAGTTCCTCAAGAGCGTCTATCTCTTCGTCTCTCTGAGCAATGATCTCTGTTTTAGTACGATTCTCTACCACAAGATCCTCAAGAGTTATCGAGTCTTCAAAAATAGGCTCACCCATATCTCCCGATCTTGTTTCGATTTGAGGGTTATTTGAGATCGAATTATCTGGGGTATCATTAAAATCAAAATCATAACATCCAGAACAAAAAACTAAAGCTATTAATATTAGTATTATCTTTTTCAAAGGAAATCTCCGTGTAATGCTGAATATAGTATCGACATGAACTGGTATTATCAACAAAAAATTGAACACTATTTGGATGAAACAATGATGAAAGAAGCAGGATTTTTTAACAATCTCATTATTGGAGAAATAATGGTACTGGCTCCCCTACTAGGCTATCTAGGATGGACCCAAACAGATATCTTCAACAAACTAAAGAGCAACAACGGCGATACAGCAGCTTTAAAACAACAAGCCATAGAAGAAGCTCAACAGCAAAACGTACCAGAACAAATCATACAACAAGTCCAAAACAACATTAATAACCAACCTACACAAGAAGTAACAGAACAAGCACCTGTACAAAAAGAACCTACAGCTTTTGATCGTATGCGTCAAAATTTGATCGATAACGAAGGTTTTGTTAATAAAGCAAATCGAATAGGAAATAAAGGGGAAATAGATATAGGCGTAGGACATGCTATGCTAAACCCTAACAACGGCAAAACAAAAGCTAAACAAACAATAGTCTCAAGAAGAATCTTTGCTAAACTTTTTGGCAATACAGTAAACTTTGATGCAGTCCTAAACGGCAAACAAACACTTACAAACCCACAAATAGAAAAACTATTAAAACATGATATAAATGAACATGTTAATAGAGCTAAACGTCTATTTAGAGATACATCTCACTTTGATTCATTACCTCCATATTTACAAGATGCTATATTTGATGGAGTCTACAGAGGAGATGTAGGTACAAGAGCTACACCTAAAACTCTCAGATATATGAATGCTAATAATTGGGCTGCTGCGGCTAAAGAATATCTAAATCACCAAGGTTATAAAAAAGCCAAGAAAAGAAGACTTGGTGGAATAACTCTCAGAATGGAAGCAAATCAAAAAGCTATGTTCCAATATGCTAAAGAGTTAGGTCAGATCTAACTATTCCCAATATTTTAAAGACACTTCATTCTGTCGTTCCCAACCCCAAGACCAATAAAGTTTAGAACTCCAAGAAAGACTTTTAGCGAACCTTGTAGCCGAAAGTGAAACTTTGAATTTTTCTAACGTCATTCTCTGTCCAGTTTCAAAATCTCTAATATTAGTTGTTCTAAACAACATGTTCATGTCCACAGTGCTCCCCTAATTTTCATCAGTCTTATCAAATGATCTGTATCTTCTTTATAGTGTTTTACGTCTGAATCAAAGTTCCAATTTAAAGGATCACTCATTTTCCTCTGTCTCTCAGGACGTACTATCTTCCACCAATCATAAAGATACTTCAACTCTTTCTCTTCCTCTTGATCCGAATCATGCATCTCTTGAAGCATTTTAATGTTTTCTTCTTGAGATTGTTTGTCTTCCCATTCTTGGTTATTCCACTCTTCTATCTGTTCAGTATGATCAAACATTTTATGATCAAGCAATTCTTCATTCTCTATAACATCGCAAAAAATAGAAAAACTAGAATGAAGCAAAAGAAGATCTCTATCTATCCATGTCGGCGGTAAAGTCTTAACCTTAATCTTATTGTAAGGATGGAAAGCCCAGCATTTACAATAATAGTAACTATCTCCAATCTTCCTTTTACATTTTTTCAACCACCAAAAGAAGTTATGAGGGAAATGCTGTTGTTTTTCTCTGAGAGCATGCATACGCTCTTTAAGTCCTTCAATAGGATAAGTTTTAAGCGTACCTTTCTCGATGTCTTTGTCTATCTTCTTCATTCTTTTTTTAAATTGCTTTTTATTTCTAGGATTCATATTTCATATTATAGCATATTTTTGTTCACAAAAAAGAAAAAAGAACATAATAAACAATATTATGCTCTTTTCCCTTATGAAATCGTTGATTAGTGTCACATTCGGCAACTACATTTGAAATCCTTTAGCCTTTTTTAAAATTCAAAACTTTTTCGTACAAAGCATTAATTTCTTCGACGGAATTTCTCAAAGGAGTAACATCGTTCTTAGCCACAGGTCTTTTAGCGTGATAATAATCAAAATCAACTCCAAAAGAATTAACAAACAAATTTGTCAAATGGAAACAATATTCCTCTCTAAGTCTTGTGATCTTGCCTCTTAACCAATAAGTTTGAGGAGTTCTTGTCCACTCAAATCGTCTCCAACAACTTTCATCTTTTAAGTCAATTTTGCAAAAAGGAGAGTCTAAAAAAGGTTCTGGTTGAAGACCAATAATCTCACAACCGATTTTCTGACCCTGATCATTTCTAGTAAACTTCCTTGTGACTCTATTTTGTTTGTCTTTTCTGCTCCAACGGTTCCACTCGGCGGCTTGTCTCTGAGCCTCTAGGAACCATTGATTGAGTTTTCTGAGCTTTTTGTATGTCTCTTGATCGCAGGGATGATATCCCCACTTCGATTGATAGACTTTAGTTTCTGTCATTGTATTCGTTTTTTTCTCCTTAATCTTCATAATCTTCTGGTTTATTGTCGTTAAAGAACATTTGTATTTTATTAATCACAATTTCTGTGATGTTTTCTTTGCGAAGTTTATCTTGCCATCCATCATATTCTATGTCTCCGGATCCCCACTCGTTTTTCTCTCCAACCATGAAACAAGCTGGATTACTAAAAACTTTAATGCCTTTAACCTTCTTATACGGCCAGACTTGTAGCGGAGAATCCTCACAACATCCACAATTATAATCAATATAAATTTGATCCGTCTCAGAATTAATGGATAAAGAAGAGAGTTTTTTGTTGCTCCATCTGTCTACATTCTCTTTAATGTCAGGGTATAATTCTAAAACTTTTTCAATCTTTGCTATCTCTTCTTTTTGTTTTTTTATTTTTTCTATATAACTCATTTTTTCTCCTAATAGTTTAAAATGTTTATTAAGTTGAAGTTATGGATTAGATATTCATGATAGTTACTAATTATATGGAAAAATATTCCTTAACCAGTTTTTAAGGCAACAGGGACTATATGCTCCTGTCTTACCTCATTCCAATAGAAACCAGTTCTATTTTTCTGAAGTAATCGTTTCTTTTTGCTAATAGCTCTAAGATTAAGAGA
>Ga0075125_10000429_pt1 | contig 19031 bp, 17 predicted proteins | sample AntAceMetag02UKN_FD_69810 | JGI IMG/M metagenome (GOLD analysis project Ga0075125, IMG submission 69810) | Saline lake microbial communities from Ace Lake, Antarctica - Antarctic Ace Lake Metagenome 02UKN | ecosystem: Environmental > Aquatic > Non-marine Saline and Alkaline > Saline | place... | reverse complement strand
GATGCAGTTAATAAAGCATACTATGACGCAGGTTTTACTGGTGGAGTTTCTTGGCAAGATGAAGTTTTAAATATATTAGATTTTACTACTTCTGAACCTGCTGCTCCCAGTGTTGGAGATAGATACATAACTAACGCCACTGGAACAATGAGCGTCACAGGACAGTATGGTTATTCACAACATATTTATACTTGGGATACTGCTGACTGGGCTACAACAACTCCATTAAATAAAATGGGAGTTAAAAATATAGCTGATGGTAACTTATATGTATTCAATCAGACAGACTGGGTATGGAATAGTATAGGTAGTTCTTGGGCGCATAGTGTTTTACTTGATGTTAAAGGTAGCACAGAGCAATACCACGTAACGTATAACCAGTACCAGAATATGTTTGTCAAAGGTGCAGATGATACGGATGATTTAAGTGAAGGTGCAACCAATTTATTCTATTCAGATGCTAGGGTAGATACTAGAGTTCAGGGTCAAAGTTATACTGTTACAGGTGATTGGGTTTTCAATAATCCTGTTACAGTTGACAATCCTACCTCAGATTTGCATGCGGTTAATTGGATAACAATGCTTGATTATTTACAAGGTTTTACTTGGAAAGTTCCTGTTTTAGATAAAGATTTATCAACTCCGCCAGTTAGTCCAACTTTGGGAGATAGGTATATTGTAGCTGGTACTGCTGCTAATTGGTATGACACTGATTGGAGTGCCAGACAACCTCTTGATTTAAGTTCAACTGATGTTTCAGCAGCTCAAATAGACTATCCTGTTTTAATAAAATTAACTGATAGCGGCAATACAATCTTCTCAACTGCTCAATCAGACGGAGATGATATTTTATTTACCAATGAGGATGGAGATAAAATTAAACACGAAATTGAAAGTTACAACGCTACTAACGAATTACTTGTTTGGGTTAAAATTCCTTATTTAAGTTCAACCTCAACAACTAATATATACGTTTATTATGGAAATGCAAGTTGTGGTAGTCAGCAGGAAGTAGCTAATACTTGGGATAGTGATTATGAAATTGTTTATCATCTTGACGAAGCTAGTGGAAGTGCAGATGACTCTACTGGTGTCTATGATGGTTCAAATACAAATGTAACTTATAGTGCTACTGGTAAGATCGGAAAAGGTTATGACTTCAATGGAACAAGTGCTTACACGGATACTAACTGCACAACTGATCTATCAGGAACAGGAGATTTTACAATTGAAGCGTGGATGGAAGCTGATAGCAGTACAGAAGTATATGGTATAGCTCAAGCCCATACAGCCCCAAGTTATACCTCAGATTTTATTTTCTTTTATAATGGTGCGTCTAACTTATGGTGGATGAGAAGCAAGCAACTCGCTGAACCTGGTGGATTTACCGCAACGAATTTTAATCACGTTGTTATGGCTTGGGATCAGAGTGCAGGAACTTATGAGGGTTTTGTGAATGGTGTTAGTGCTGGAACTTCAGCAAGTATTAGTGGATATGGTGGTATAAACTCAATTAAATTAGCTTCTAGGGGAGATGTAACTAGTTCATTCTGGGATGGTGTAATGGATGAAATGAGAATATCAACCTCTTTAAGAAGTGATGACTATATTTTAACAACTTACAATATAACTTCTGACCCTGCTAGTTTTATTAGCTTTGGTGCAGAAGAAACATTGACAGCTAGTGGTGATTGGGCTGGACATATTAACGATATTACGGAGTGGGATAGTGTTAACTGGACTTTTGATGCTCCTAGTGCTGGTTGGGCTATAATTGTTGTTGATGAAGATTTGCAATATGTTTATGATGGGAGTAAATGGATAGTTAGTTCTGGTGCTTTAGGCGCTCACAATGACACTACTGGAATACAAGGTGGTAAGACCAATGAGTATTATCATTTTGAAGCTAGTGAATATACAGAAGTAACTAATTGGTTAGATGATGTGGTTCTTTCTGATGGTGGCGCTATGAATATTGGAGCTGGTGATTTTACAACTACTGGCGATATAAGTAGTGATGATGTAACTGCTACTGGTGTTATAACGGGCAATCAAGTAGTTGCTGCGGGTTCAGTTAGTTCTCACCCGTCGGGGATAGGTGCTTATCTTGAATTGTATGTTTTAAGTGGAACAACTGCTCGTATTCTACCTTTTGATGGTGCTAGTTATTATGACTTAGCGATCGGTGATTGGAATAGTGGCGATCCCAATATAATGTTAAAGACTGGTGGCGCGGTTGGTATAAATGAGGGTAGTCCTGCCACTAAATTACACGTTGCTGGTGATGGGTACTTTGAAGGTGAAAGTGACACAGAGCAATTAACAGTTAGAGGACACACAACTCAATTAGACAATACTTTTGTGGTAGAACAGAGTGATGGAACAGATATTTTTACAGTAGACAATAATGGTGACACTATAACATCTGGTAGTTCTACAACTACTGGAAACTTAGTAGTAGCATCTTCAACAGATTCTCAAGGAAGTATGTATGTAGACTCTTTGACTGGTCACGTTGGAATAGGGACTACAACTCCATTTCATACCTTAGACATAGACCAGATTGATATGCGACTTAATGGAGGTCATCATAATTCAGATGTTCATATCTATTTTGGTAATACCCCCTCTGGTCACGATGATTTCTTTTTAGATAATTATGATACTACATATTTTAATGATAACGGACAAACTTTTGTTTTAACTGATGATACTTATATTGATGGCGGAGCAATAATCGCTGGTGATGCCACAACTACTGGTTCATTTCAAATCGGTGATTTATCTACTGGATTAAGAGTAGAAACAGTTGCAGTTACAGGTCAAGGTAATTATAAAATGTTAAGTGGTGTTGGTGCAGGTGGAGCAGTTGGTGCGTTTACAGTTGAAACTGGTTTATTCATTCACGATAGCAATGATGCAGCTGTTAACGACCCTTCAATATTCTTTTTTAGTAATGATTGGTTGACTTATTCTCTTCTTCAATACAGTCCAACTAACGATCAATTTAGTGTATTAGCCAATAATGGTTTATTTGTTCTTGGAAAAACAACTGCTACTAATGGATTTGAAGCTGATCCTTTAGGTAAAGGAGATTTAGATTTAATTTATTTTGATATGGCACCTTTGATAGGAAATAATGATGCTGGTAATGAAGCTAATTTATTCTGGGAGGCTGAAGACGATGGTAATAACAATTATGATGCTGGTAGATTTGGATTAGAGATTACACAAAATACTGATTCAGATACAGATACAGAATTTAACTTTAGCGTATCTGATGCCTCAACCTTAACAGAAGTTTTTAATATATCTCCTGATGGAGTTTCAACTACTAAAGACATTAACCTTACTGGAATAGTTAAAACAACTAATTCAGTGGCCACTGAACAACAACAATTACAGAGTTTTTGGCCATTCAAATATATAGATGGCTTGGGTGTAAATGATACTGGAATGTATTTCAATGCTATCGCTGGTTATATAGAACATCAATATCAAGGAAATGTTTTTTTCAAAACAAGTATAACAGGTTTAGCAACATACTTAGGAAATACTAACGATCATAGATTACTATTTTCATCAGGTGCAACAAATACTGGATTGATTGAATGGAAAGAAGATGAAGATTATTTCAATATGGATAGTACAATTTTTAGTGGTGCTGTTACTACTACTGGAAATTTTATGGTAGCTTCTTCAACTGATTCTACTGGAAGTTTATATGTAGATTCCTTAACTGGTCGTGTTGGGATAGGAACTACTACACCTAGATCATCTTTATCAATAGATAATGGAGGTAGCTTAATAATTGGTGAAGCAGATGATAGAGCTAGTCAAGCACTTTGCTTTTTAGTAGGTGGTAAAATAGGATATTGTTCAGATGCCGTTGATGCCTCAGGACAATGTACTTGTAACGCATTATAAATATGAAAAAAATAATAACAATTTTAACATTAGTAATTTTATTAACTGGTTGTGGTAAAGAAGCAGAACAAGAGTTTTTTAGTGGAATAGGAGAAGAAGAAAGTTGTGAAGAAGAACTAGTGGTAAAAAAACCAACAACCAAACAAAGTTGTGAAGAAAATTATTCTGGTATAGATGTTGATGTAAAGAAGTATACTGCCTTATTTACAGAGGCTGAATTAGCAAAGTGGAATAAACTAGGTTGTAATTCAATAGTTTATCCTGATTGTAATAATTTAAGTAAAGTAAAAGTTGATGAATATGAATGTGTAAAGATAATTAAGTTTGGAGTTTCAATTGAACAAAAAGTAGAGAAAGTTAAAGAGAGTAAGATAAAATAGTCTTCTCTAATCTGTCTTTGACAGAATACTTGATGAATAAATCTATCTGACGGACTAGTCCTCTCGAGGATAGATTAGAGAAGATTACAACAATAAGAAAATAAATAAAAATAAAATGGAAGACTGTATTAAAGAAATACAAGTAGAACTAAAAGAAATGAGTAAGCACATTACTATTTTGAATGATGAACAAGGGCAACTAAGAGATTATCAGAGAGTTCACAATACTGCATTTCAAGAATTTAAAAAAGACTTTTACGATTTAAAGTCAACAGTTATAACAGTCGTTAATGATGTTAGTTGGTTAAAAAGATTTTTCTTTATAATAGCTACCTCAAGCATAGGTGCTTTAGTGGTTGGTGTTATAAACCTTATAGCTAGTAGATGATAATAGGTTCACATAAAATAAATAAACAATTTAAAAGCTTACAAGACAAATTTGAAGAATAGGAAAACAACCAAATAGAAATAGAAAACAGGAGGGCAATAGAAGATTATGTTAGCAATAAGAGAATTAAATGGTTAGAAAAGAAAGCTGGAATAAAATGCCATCACAATAGATTAGATAATGTTGGAACGAAGATAATGTGTCGTGATTGTAAGAAGATTTGGGATAGACACAATGTATTAAGCGAATAAACATATGTCAAAAAACTACTTTGAAAAAGATCCAGATCCACCTAGTACAATATTAGTAACATTACTCTTAATGGTAGTGTTCATAATAATAGTTTGGAAACTAACTTATTAAAAATATGGAACAAATAAAAAATTACGGTTTAATACTAGATCCTTTAAATGATAAAGATTACATTCATGGTTTTGGTAATGGAATCGCCACTGATAAATTATTAGATAGTGGAGATTGGAAAAGATACTTATCTAGAAGTGAATATCAATCTGGTTTATACTTTGACACAATGGCGTGCGTAACATTCTCAGCTCTTAACTGTATTGAAGCGTTAATTAATTATAAGATTCAACAGAAGTTAATAACAGTAGATGATGTTAGTTGGTTGAATGATCAAGGATATTTTAATGAAGAAGGTAAGTTAAACTTTTCAGATAGATTTATAGCTAAGTTATCTAATACTGGTAAGAATGGTAATACAGCCAGAAATGTAGCAGATGCAATTAGAAAGTATGGATTAGTTCCTGAGAAGGATTGGCCATATCCAAGACAACAACGTTCACCAGTCTTTGATTGGGATGACTACTACAAAACTGTACCAAATAGTATATTAAACAAAGGTAAAAAGTTCTTAGAAAGGTTTTCTATTAACTATGAGTTCGTTACAACATCCTTTACAGATGCTTTAAAATTTAGTCCATTACAGGTATTTGTACACGCATGGAACAATCCTATAGATGGTGTATATAAAAGAACAGAGCAAGGAATTAATCACGCCGTTAGTTTAGTAGATCATGAGGAGTATCTTCAAATAGAAGATCACTACAATCCCACTCTAAAGAAATTATCTAACGACTTTAACTTCTACCATTACGGGGTTAAATATATAATTATTAATCAATTAACAGAAAGTATGCCAAAATTTTACAAAGTAAAAGACAAGTCTACAATCTATCAATTAGGTGCTGATAATTCGTATCATCCAATTGCACACGCTGATTACTTTACAAAACTATTTGGGCCATTCGACGACAATGAAATTGTCACACTAGATACTATCTCTAAAGAAAAAGTTGGTTCAATGGTTGGTGAATTTAATTGGTTTGTACAAAGGGTAACTAATTTATTTAACAAATAACATTATGCAAGGAACACAAAATGGTATCTTAAACACATTGGCTACAGCATTAGTAGCATACGCAGTAGCAAACATCCAAATCAATTACGTACAGGCATTAATAGCTGGACTAATTGGTTTAGGAATTTACTTACTAAAAGAATTTTTAAAGACAAAAGGAATCAATATTGGTTCATTAAAAAGAAATCGTTAAGTAATTAACACAAAAGATTATGAGTTATTTTGAAGAAGAAACTACACCAGTAGTCGAACCAGAAGTAACTGAAGAAGTTGTTGAAGAAGAAACTACAGAAGAATAGTTTTATGTGGGTCCATGAATGGTCTCTCGTGGGCCCAGATAAGATTATTAAACTATAAACTATATGCAAAGAACTGACATCGCAGCTGCCTTCGACGCTCGTAGGGCAGATCCAAATGACGACTTATTTAGTTCAACTGAAATTAATGCTGCTTATGATGAGTTTGGCAGATATTTAATTGATAAGTTGCACATTAAAGATATGGAAGTATCCGCTTCTTTTACGTTCACTGAAGGTACTACAGAGTATCAATTATCAGCCGTAAGTGCAGATTTTAAAGATGTAATAGATGTCTTCTATACAAACAACTATAGGTTTGCACACGTATACCCTGATCAATTTAAAAAACTTTCTGCCTCTCAAGCTAATATATTCTCAGTAGATGGTTCTACTTTATATATGAATACTACATTTGGCTCAGGAGATTTAAGATTAAGATACTATTCTAAATTCCCAGCTAAAACTTCAGGTGGATACAGAGAACGTTCTATGTCAGATGATACTAGTGAGCCTATTTGGGATGAAGAAAGTTTTTCAGATGTATATAACGACTGGGCTTTAATGAGAATGAAACAAATGGAAGGTGGTACAGAAAAAACAAATGAAGCCTCACAACTATTCAAATCAATTCAAATGAAACTAGACGCATTGAATGGCCCTTCACGTAAGAGTGTACCTAAAACTGAATGGGGTTATATCGGAGATGATGAAAAATCAGGCGTAGGTTTAATTAATACAACCACTTATATACTATAAACATATGTCAGACGGTAGATTTCAACCAGTACAATTTCAAGACTTCTCTGGTGGTATAAACACTAAAGAAGAAAACAATGTTATCGCTGATAATCAAGCAGTTGATATTCAGAACATGGTTTTTGACGGCAAAGGAGCTATCCAACCTAGGTTTGGTTCTGTTGCTTTTGGTTCTTCTACTTCAGCAGTAGGTTCAATTAGGAACACTTGGAACATAGTCAATATAAACAATCAAGAAGTTCCTATTAGAAATTTCTCTTCATTATTAGAATATTTTAATTACCAAACTAATACTTGGGAGAACTTAGATGGAGGTTATACTGTTAGTTCAGATTTCGGTAGAGTCAATTATGATTATAAAACTTATTTTTCTAATAAGACTGATTATCAAAGACGATGGAATGGTATTATTTGGTCAACATCTACATACGCAGATTCAGCTTATTCACGTATTGATATAAGTACATCAGCAGCTTCAGCTGTGGGTTTCTTATCAGCTGGTTCAGTCGTTATTGGTGGAGAAGAAGTTTACTATAGTTCTTATAATGGTACAGCTTTATCAGGAATTACTTTTACTAAAGCCCATGATGGTGGTGTGGGTGTAGCTCAACTCCCTACCTCTTCAGGTGAAGTACCAGCTGATGATGGTGGATGGGTATCAGCTTCAGATCATTTACCTCATGGTTCAGTAATGACAGAAAAGGATGCACAGATATTTGTTACTGGTTTATCAGCTAACTTATCAGCTTGGAATGGAAATGTTCTATGGTATTCAGCAGTAGATGAACCAACTAACTACACTATATCAGCCACTCCTGGTGGAGGTGGTTCAGTAAGATACCCTGAAGCAGGTGGTTCTATTACAGGAGCTATTCCTTTTGATACTATACTAGCTGTGTATAAAGAAAATACTATTAGAACATTAGAATTTATAGAAGTTTCAGATGGTTCAGCCGGTAGTTTAGAGATTGTAAATCGTTCAGAGATATTAACAGGACCTAAGATGGGTTCTATTAATCAGAAAGCAATGTCACAAGTTGGTAATGATATCTTCTTTGTTACCCCTGCTGGCTGGATTGATTCAGTTACTAAGACTAGAGACGGAAGAAAGACAGGAGAAATATCTAGAAACATTAGACCAACAGTAGAAGGATTAAATATGACCTCATCTACTTCAGTCTGGTTTGATGGTAAATATTATCTAGCCTGTGGTACATCGGGTTCATCTTTGAATAATATTGTTTATGTATATGATACTGACTATCAGGGTTGGACTAGATTTAATAACTGGAATGTAGGAGATTGGTATATAAGAAATAATATATTATACTTTGGAGCCTCTAATGAGATAGCCACTTATCGTGCGTTGTCTGGATTTGCCGATGATGGTTGTCAATATAGTTGTTTCTGGAAATCTAAATGGTTTGACTTTGGAGTACCCGAAGAACGTAAACAAATCAGAGGAGTATATGTAGAGGGTTGGTGTTTAGAAACAGCTAACTTTACTATAAAAGCTTTTGCAGATGATAATGATGAATCTCCTATAATGACTAAAGAGATAGTTGGTACAGGTAACTATGTAAATAAGAACGTTACTAAGACTACTATGGGTCAAAACACATGGGGATTAGGAACATATGGTGGTGGTTCAGGAAGTGGTTCAGCTTATAAATTATATAAGTTTAGATTTGATAAATCATTTAGTGGTAAAAAATTCTTTAATATACAGTTTCAAATAGAGTCATCCGGTACGGCTAACTTCTATAAGATTCAGAAGATAGTCCCTTATATCACCTTACTTGACTCACGTAAAGACAAACCAAGATCTAATAAAGTCTAATATAAAATAATATGGCAACAATTTATCAACCAGAATCTTTCTACGAGACTACCCTAGCCGCTTCCGTTGGTGCTGCTGATGCTACAATTAGTATTACAACTGCCCCTACTATAACCTCAGGTTATCTTGTTATAGAAGCCTCTACAGTTAATCGTGAAATAATTCAATACACAGGCGTTACAGGAACCACCTTAACAGGATGTGTTAGAGGATTAGCCTCCTTTGGTACTGATGATTCGGCTGGTACTGGTACAGCTCACACAGCTGGTGCAGAAATAGCACAAAAAGATGTACACTATTATATAGCTGCATACAATGACTTCATTGTTGGTACATCAGCTACTGGTTATAACTCATTTAAGATAGGTGATGGTAATACAATATCATCTTCTAATAGACTATGGTACGCACAAACAAGTTCATTGTCAGCTTACTGGGGATTAAGTGCTAGTGGTCAAATGATTGTTTCTGAGGATGGTGTTAATAGTTATGTGATTAGTGCAGGTGGTTCAGGTGTTGCAGGTGGTGAAGGTACTACCATAACAGCTGGTCAAATTAACTTAGCTCTATTATCTACAGGTGGGTTAGAAATATCTGCTAGTAAAGCAGCTGTAGGAGTAAGTTCATTAATTATTAGAGATACAAACGGATTAAGAGTAGATACCACTTCAGCAATGGAATGGTCAGGAATACAAGGATTTAATGGTGGTATTAACGTAGCCCAAGACAAACTAAGTTCAGGAGCTACTGCTATATTAGCGACTGGTGCAGAGATAAATCAAATGGTATCTGGTGTATCAGCTTATTCTAGCTTAAGTCCATACTCTTTAGATCAATTAAGACAAAACGCTATACAAAATACAGGTAATGGAACTATTGCAGATTCTTATACAACAAGCACAGTTTACTATAAATTTGAAAATACAGGGTTCCAACCTAAAACAATCTTTGGTCCAATTGCAATTTCTACTCAGGCCACTAATTATGGAAATGCAATTTCTAGAGTTGGAATGTATGATGCTAGTGATGGTATGAATGGAGTTGTATTTGATGATGCTACAGATACTTTTACCACTACAGGAAGTTGGTTATATGAATGGAGATCAGGTAGTACAACAAATAGAAGTATGATTGGAATAGAATCAGTTGCAACATCAGGATTCACTCTTCAAATAAGTAGTGCAAACGATAGTCAAACTCACTACTTCGGTTTTGCTTATACAGCTATTGGATAATAAATAATATAAAAATAATATGGCACAAATAGAAACTCCATACCAGGACCAGTTCGATCGTACTGGTATCTTCTCGAAGAAAGCTGGTAGGGCTCCAACGCAAGCAGAGTTATCACAACTGCAAGGATTAGATCTTAATACTAATCCAGCATTAGCTGTATCTCAAATACAAAAGTTTGCTTTAGGTTCAACACCTAGTGGCAATGTATATGAAGAAACACTCCCTAAGGATCTCTCCCAGCTAAAAGTTGGAGATGGGATTATAACTGGTGGAAATTTAGGATTAAACAATTCTACATTACAAGGTCTTATAAACGGTGGTAATGTAACTAGTACTGGAGATAATCAGTATCAAGTAACTTCACCAACAGCTCCTGGATTACCCTCCCAAACAGATGCCCTAGCAAATCGTGTTGAGGAATTAATGGGAGCTCAAACTGATAGCATTGAATCTAGTAGATTGTCTCAAATAGAAGCAGCCAAACAAGCGGCAGATAAACAATTACAAGATAGAACTGATGTAGGAGGCAGACAAACAGGACAGATGAAACGTCTTTTAGGAAGAGCGGGTGGATTTACTACCACAGCTGGTGGTCAAGCCTTACAAACTCAAGAACAAAATTTACAGAATGATTTAAATAAAGTTAAAGAAACTAGACAACAAGTTATAAATCAGATTAACTCAGCTGCTCAACAGAATAATTTACAAGCAATGCAGGCTGCACAAAACACTTTACTTGATTTAGACACAAGACAAAGAGAAATAGAGCAACAAAGATTTCAGAATCTAATGGCAATAAACGATCAACAATTGAGTATAGCCCATCAAGCTGCTAGTCTCCCTGCGGGACAGAGTTTTGAAGTAGGTGGGCAAACTTTTGTCGGACAAAATTCATCTGCTATCGACCCTTTCTTTAAAGGAAGTGATATAATTAGATTGATGACCGAGACTCCATCAGGACAAATGCAAACAATAACTGATCCTAATACAGGAGTAGTATTTGAATTTGAAGGTATGTCATCAGCTGATCCTAATAAAAAAACATTCACCACTACAGGAGATGATGGCTCGTTTAGAATTATTACATTTAATCCTTACTCACAAGAGATTGAAAGTGTTGCAACTACAGGAGAGGGAGTTGGTAAAAGTAAAACAGGACCTTCAATGGTTTCCGTTCAGTTCCCTAAACAGCAAAGAACACCACTATATGATTCATCTGGAAATCAAATTGGTTTTCAAACATTTAATCCAATCGATTTATCGGTACAAAATTTTGATCTACAAGGAAGTCGAATAGATAGTGTACCTGAAGGTGCACGATTAGGAACCTTTGGGTCAGAGTTTGACGCCGGTGATGGAGATTTTTTCTAATAACATATGGCTATTGATGAAGCACTAAGACAAAGACTAGAAGAACGAGGTAGATTTGATGCTATTAAGGAGCTAGAAGGACTATACAAGTCTTCTAAATTGCATCGTAACTTCCCTTCTATCAAAGATGTAGCAGCAACTACAGGTCGTATTTTAACTCCTATTGGAGAATCAATGGGGGCTGCTTTATCGACTAAAGATATTCAACAGAAGAAAGGAAGGGCAGGAGCTGCTCAGAATCTCTTAGGAATTACTCCTGGTAAAGGTGCTAATACATTACAAGAAGAAGTAACACAGAGAAATATTGAGTTGTCTAATAGCTTGATAAAACAATTAAGGAATCCAAAAATCTCTAGAGATAGAAAGCTTTTAACTATTAGACAGTTCTCTAAAATAAATCCAGACATTATAAGTCAAGTACCTGAACTACAAGAGACAGCGTTACAAACTCTAGGTAAGGGAGGAGAGACAGCTATGACTACTGGATTATTATTATCTGGAATAGGTAATTTAACGGCTACTGGACCAGCATCAAAAGCCATTGTCAATTTTAATAAATTTTCTAAAACATTTGGCAAAGGACCAAAGGTTGGTTTGTTTCCTAAAGTAGCAGGTAATATGCTAAGAGGTGGTAAAGCCTTTTTAGGTGGTAGTTTATTTGGTAGTGCATTTGCTTTAAGTTCTGGTAAAGAAGACCCTAAAGAGATAGCTAAAGAAGCTGCTACTATGGGTGTATTTAATTTAGCTGCTCCGGCTGTAATAAGTAAAGGATTAAAGATTAGTGGTTTAACTGCTAAAACATTAGGTAAAACAGTTACTAAAGGAATCGCAGAATTAAATAAAAGATTTACAAAAATAGCTAGTAAGATTCCAGCTAGAACTGGGAATTGGTTAATGGATACTTCTACTAGAAAAGTAGATCCATTAGGTAGAACATTGGCTGCATATGGAGAGAAAGCTACACAGTCACTATTAGACTTCCCTAAAACTTTTAAAACAGCATTCACTGATAGGTTAGCTCCTATCGAATCATTTGTTAAAAAAGTACAAACTCGTTACCCTCAAAAAAGAATTATCAATACTGGTAACGATGCTTATATGAGAGCCAGAAATTACGCAGGTATTGATGGTAGATTTGTAGTAGCTAAATCTGACTTTGATAAAATGTTAACCAAATATAAAGGAATGGAAGACGAAGTGTTTGGATACGTTAAAGGAATGGATTTATTGACTAGACTACAAAGAGGACAAGCAGTTGAAGGTAGTGTTACATTAAAAGAAATCAACACACAACTTTTAGATATAGAAAAAAGAATCACAGCTAAACATGGAGAGAAAGGATTAGATATGTTGATGACGGGAGTAAACGATTATAGTAACTTTGTAAGAGATAAAATTTTAATGAAAGAATTTGTTGAAGGTGATTTAGTTAAACGAGAGGTTGCAAACAAATGGGTTAGAGAGAATCCTAATTACATGCCTCATGATGTATTAGATTTTATTGAGAATAAAGCTGTTGGTTCATTAACTAAAGGGGGAGATGGATTTAGCGTAGCTGATTCAGGTATTAAAGCAGCTAAAGGATCTACTAGGGAGTTAGCTACAGTGTATGATGCAACAATGAATAGACTGTCTCAAGCACAACGTTTAGCAGAAAGAAATAGAATAGCTAACGAAGTTATTGAACTAGGTAAAAAGGATCTTCAATACTTTGGGTTTCAAAAAGTCACAGGAAAAACAAAACTAGTTGATATTAAAAAACAAGGATTAGAAAAAATACCTTTATTTAAAAATGGTGAATTAGAAGAATGGTTAATACCAGAAGACTTAGGTGCATCAATGAAGAATATGGGTAGACTTCAATTACCAGCATTTCTTAAATGGATAACTCTACCTCAAAGAACTCTTCGTAACTTTGCTACTAGATTTAATCCTTCATTTACTTTATCCAACTTTCCAAGAGATTTACAGACAGCTGCGGGTATCACTGAAAAAGGACTCCCTAAAAAGAACCTATTCAAAGCATTAAACGATGTTACTGATTTTGATAACCCTAATACACGTAATTTTTTTGAAGAAGGTGGTGCATTAGCAGGTTTAATTGGTGCTGAGAAACCATCTAAAGATTTATTAGCTGCTTCTAGAAGAGCTAAAACTTTTAATGTTATACCTAAAGTAGGTGAATTAGTAGAAGCCGTTGGTGAAAGATTTGAAAACTCAACTAGGTTTGCTGTATATTTAGATGAAGTTGGTAGAGGTTTATCTCCTGCTGAAGCTGCTTTCAATGCTCGTAATGCTACAGTAGACTTTGCTAAATCAGGTAATGTAATGAGAGTTCTAAATCAATTTATTCCTTTCTTAAATGCTCGTACTCAAGGAATGTTAAATATAGGTAAGGCTCTACAGAAAGATCCTAGTAAATTTGTTAGAAGACAATTCAATCAATCAGTATATCCATCAATGTTACTTTATAGTAACAATAGAAACTATGAATCTTATAAGAATATCCCTCCTTTTGAGTGGCAGAACAACTGGATTATAATGACTGGAGAAACAGATGGTTTTGATTCTCAAGGTAGAGCAATTAAAGTTCCTGAATACGTTAAAATTAAAAAAGGTGAATTTCAAGCCCCTGCTGCTAACGCCGTAGAGGAATATTTTAGAATGTCTAATGAAGAAAATCCTCAACAAGTGGGAGAATTTATGCGTGATATGATTGGAGCTGTTTCTCCTATAGGAGCTGGTTCAGGTGGACCATTAACTATTCCTTTTGAATTAACTTCTAACTATAATTTGTTTACTGGTAGATCGATTGAACCCGACTGGCAAGAGATTGTACCAGGGGGTAAGAAATTAAGACGTGAAAATGTACCAGCCGAACTAAAGTCTAATAGATGGAATGGTTCTACATCTAAATTCTTAAGTGAAAAGTTTGGAAAGAACCTTGGTTTATCTCCAGCTAGAATTGAATTTATATTAGGTAAATTATTTGCCACTCCCGGTAAAGACTTATTATTCTTCTTAGATTCTACTCAAGAAGGTATAGATAGAACTGGTGTACCACAAGACAAAGCATCTACATATCAAATCCTTTCTAAATTTCCTGGTATAAGATCATTTGTAGGATCAAATGCTGCGGGAGAATCAATGATGTTATATGATAAAGTAGAGAAAATAAAAAAGGAACAAGTAGTTCCTAGAGAGATTGAAAAAGAATTAGAAGCTTATACTAATTGGTTACAACTTAAATCTTTAGAAGAGAATGGTGCTAAAGAAGAAGCTAATGCAGCTTACAAAGAGTTTGATAAGGATATGAAAAAACGATTAAACAGAATGAGAGATAATAATATGATTGGTAAAAATGTAGTTATGACTGTATATGAAGGACTATCATCTAATGACGAAAAGGTTAGATTCTTAGTTGAAGTATTAAATGAAGTTCAGACTAAAGAAGAAAAAAATAAACTCATAAAAGAGTTTCAAAATTTTGATTTAATTTCTAAAAATGTATTAAAAGGATTAACAGAAGCTAAAGAGAAAGGTATTTTAAATTTACCTGAATAAAGTTAAATCTACTATGTGACCTAATCCTGTTGCATACCAAAACCAATAGCCTATAGCAAACACCATTCCTAGTATCATAATTATTCCCATGATCATTTCTATTGTAGTTTTTACTGCCTTCATAAATCTCCTTCAAACATCTTACTTACATCTTCTTCGGACATAATAGATGTTTGTTGATTAATTGAATAAACTTTCTTTCGACCCTTCTCACCTCCCCTTACGGAGGTGATTGTTTTATTTTTCTCAAGGCTTACAAGAGCTTTCCTAACGGAGTTCTCTCCTACCTGACCAACCAACATAGCACATATATCATCCTTTGTCAATACTTCTCCTTTTTCTAGTAGAGTTTCTATTAATCCTTCAGCCTCAACTAACTTAGATTGAGAGGTGTCAATCTCTCCTAAATTATTAAAGATAATACTCTTACCGTCGGCAGAATCTCTCCAATTAACTTTGAAAGGGGCCACATCAGCATTCTCCCTAACAACCACATTAACATAAGTGTCTTTACTGTCTCCATCCTTAGCGTCTTTGGTGTCTAATAATATAAAAGACTCCACCATAGCCACAATATCTGAACTACCTCTTACGGAGTCTATGTTATTTGCCTTCTCAAACTTCTGTAATTTCTTATTGTGGTGAATCAACAACACAGCCACATCTTCAGTCATTAGATCTTTTAAGTAGTCATACACATTAGTCATTTGACCTGAATCATTCTCCTCAGCAGTGTGTATACGCCTAAAGGAATCAAATACCACTAGATCTATTTTATGTATGTGAACATATATCTTTAACCACTCCCTATCCTCATCCTTATCAATCTTAAACGACCCTTTGTTTAGCACTCTAAAGTTTAGACTGCTAAAATTATCTGTTATCTTCTTAGCCCGACGTTGCATCCCTCTTAATGTACCTTCTTCATCTATGAAAAGAATCTTTGATGGAGATGTCTCCATACCAAACACTTCTTCTCCTCTTACGGCCTTAAGTAACATATACAATACAAACCAAGACTTACCCGCCTTTGGTCTCGCCGAAACAATAGTAATACCCTCCCTAGGGATCATTCCATTAATAATCCATTTGGTCTCACCATAATCTTGGGCAACAATGTAAGCTAGATTCTCTGGTTGAAAATCTGATACTAAATTTTTGTTTTCCATGCCTTTTTGAAATAATAGTTGGTTAGGAACCACGTAAAGGTAGAGGAGGTTTTTCTACCAGTAATGTCAAGGCTAACACCTACGTGATTCCTAATCACTTATTATCTAAGTATTTTTTTATTAATTTATCTTTTTGAGTAGTAGTTATTTCTATTATCTTATACTCACCAGTAGGAAGATCAATTACATTCCACCCTTTTAAGTTCATTAGGTATCTTAAGTAATCCACCTTCCTATAGTCTGTCATCTTATTTTAGCCTTAAAGCGTTACGAGGATGTAACCACTTATATATTTTAAGGGCTGATAAGAATATCTCATACAACTCATCAATGTTATCCATTGATTGTATCTCTAATTCTCCATCTTCATCTGGTCTAATAATCACTAAACTATCCACCTTAATCTTATCCTTCTCTTGTAAGGCCTTAGCATACGCAGCTAACTGTAAGAAGTAGGTATTATAGATGGCCTTAGAGGTTTTAAGGTCACCAATAATAATCTTACCATCAGGAAGTTTAGCTAGTATATCTAGAGAACCAGCGAAACGACTCTTGTCACTATAAACAATACGTTCTATATCCATTATATCTAAACCCATGTCATTCACCCACTTAGCAACTGGTTCGCAGAAAGTTTTAATCTCTTTAGGTTGTAAGTCAAAGTTCTTTATATTACCTCTTAAGTATTGTTCTATGGTTTTATGTACAGTAGTTCCTCTTTTACCTTTCTCCTTCATAACTTCCTTAGCTTTCTCAAATCCTAGTTTAGCGTACCAATTAAGTAAACCATCACCCTTAGAAATAATACTGAGAACAGTAGTGACTGATATGTACTCCTGATCACCTACCTCATACCAGCCACGTTTATTGACTGCTCGTATACTCATACTATATCTTTCTTATCAATGAATTTAATTTCATCTAAAGAAGATTGATCTAAACCTAGAGCGTCTGCAACATTATCTCCTGTGGATTTTGTTGTACTTACTACGGTATCACTTACTATGGTATCACTTGAAGCAGCAAACTCTTGAGCAATTATATAAGAGTTTAATTCTTTAAGTTTTTCTAATACTTGTTGTACACTACTAGCTTCTCCCTTAGTAAACTCAACATTTCTCCAAATATTAGCACCTTTCTTTTGTTCTTCACCCACTGTGAATACAGTTTGAAATGAAGCCAAGGCATCTGTACCTTTCTTGTTCATGAACTCGAAGAAGTTAGCTAAGGATTGTCCTTTAACATACATCTTCATCACCTCGTCACCCACTAACATATACAGTACATTCTGTTCTTTAATAGCCTTACCTTCCATATCTTGTTTAATCTCCTTAGGAGTTCCTTCGGAAACTATTACGGAGTCGCTGAAAAGTTTTACCTTTTGATTAGGATTGTCATACTCATAAGAATAAAACGATGCGTCTTCTACCCAACCATTTAATCTACGTCTTACACGTAAGATAGTGGATGTGAAGGTGTCTCCTACCTCTTCATTAACAAATTCACCTTCAACACGTGTACCTTTTGAGAACTTAGTGGTGACTTGGTCTAATTTGATTAAAGGAAATGAGTGTTTAGTTGTTGGCATATTCATCTCCCCTGACAACGATTTGAGTTCGTTGTGTAACTCTTGTGAGACTAATTCTTTAGTCATAGTATTTTATTTATTTGTTAGTTTTTAAAAGCAACCTCCAGAAGTAGGAAGACAAGCTAATATCCCCTACCTCTAGATATTACTGCTGTTTTCTAGGTTCCAATATCCTAGCTGGATTGCCCACAACTTGAGTTCCCTCTAAAACATCCTTTGTGACAACTGCTCCAGCACCTACAATGGAATCAGAATGTATTATTGTCCCACAGATGATGGTTGCATTCGCACCGATTGCACAACCCTTCTTCAATATAGTTGTTATATAATTATTCGTTGGTCTGTTCGGGTTAGGTCTTTTAACATTTGTAAAAGCCACGTTCGGACCAATGAATACATTATCTTCAATGATTAAACCCTTATACAAGTATACACCATTTTGTACATTGACGTTATCCCCGATTACTACACCCTCTTGTACGAAGCAACCCTGCCCGAATTTACAATTACTACCTATATTTACACCCTTCATTATATGGGTCCATCTCCACACCTTAGTACCTTCTCCTAAGCAAGATGGATCCTCAACGTCTGCTAACTCGTGTATTATTTCTTTTGTATCCACACTAATACCTCCTCAGCAAATTTTTCCTCCTTTGTATTCCATTCACAACTTGCTTGATAAACTGCTTTAAAGATTTCTAGTTTTATTTCTTGTTTTGTCATCCTAGTATAATTAAAAATATTAGTAATGCACCGCAACACATTCCGAAGGTGAATGTTATTAAGGTTATCGCTACTCTTGTCCAATTAGTATATTTGTCTTCTTGTTTCATACTGTTTAAAGTTAAGCCTATTTTTAAGAAGAACAGGCAAACTTCAGAGAATTACTTTTCCAATTTCTCTGCACATTCAGGGCAAATTCCATGACTGACACTCTTATCGTCATAGGGAGCTATTTCTCCGATAGTCTTTTTGCACCACGCACAAATTACAACCATTGGCGTTCTCCTTATTGTTACTCTATACTATCTAATTCAAAACCTATAATATTCTCTACTATTTTTTTATCAAATTCAGGAATTTCAGACAATTGTTTCCATTGTTTATTTTCTACTTTTTTCCACTCATC
>Ga0075125_10000426_pt1 | contig 19095 bp, 32 predicted proteins | sample AntAceMetag02UKN_FD_69810 | JGI IMG/M metagenome (GOLD analysis project Ga0075125, IMG submission 69810) | Saline lake microbial communities from Ace Lake, Antarctica - Antarctic Ace Lake Metagenome 02UKN | ecosystem: Environmental > Aquatic > Non-marine Saline and Alkaline > Saline | place... | reverse complement strand
TATTATTAACTATGTTAGAACCATGCTATCAAGTAACAGTTATACTCTTTCGAGTATATAATCACGTATGACAAGCGGCACATTGATCAACAAGCACTCGCCTATCATATTGCTATCGGTAATAATAACGGCTTCCCGCTTACAGTAGGGGCTATCTTCCCCTTTATATATCTTTCCGTCACACCATAGGTAATCCGCATCCCGCTCGGTGAAAATCGCCTTGCGTACTTTTTTCATCTCTTCCCCCTTGCCCATAGGGCTTTAAGCTATCTTTACTGTTGGGACCACTCTATCAAGTAACCCCCGCAATAGCAAGAACTATTTTAATTATTTTCTCTTATGTTATAGCAAGCACCGTGCCAGTTAAACAACTTTATTATAAGGTAATACCAAGAGAGGGAGTGAAGCTGGTCTCTGGATCAGTAGCAGTAAACCACGCTTTAAAACTAAGTAGTTCAATCTATAGACAGAGTGTATCTACCGGCGAAGCCGGGGGGAGGGGAAGAGTAAATCCATCTTATAAGTATATAGCTATATCGACATACGTCTATATACTTTCTTGACACATTTAAAATATGGAAAAACTCGGGTTATATATAGCTGGCTCAAAGAGTTTATTTTTGTGTCGTCTATATTTAACCCTTTTAGCTTTGATCGGGTTAAACACTTTCAAGGAATTTTAGAATCTGGCCTTTTCAATACAAGCCCCCCCCCGGTTTTTTGTCATATATAGGAAAGTCTTATTGAGTCAGAATGGAGCTACAGTACCCCTCCCAAATTTCCCTCATATTTCAACCTTATGTAAAGCAATATAAGGAGTTATGGCTTTTGGTGTGATTAGTTGCGGGGTGATTTCGTGAGATGGTGGCGTATGTGTTTCGTTGATTATGGCAGGGTTAAACACTTTTGATTTGTGCTTAGGATTGAGTGATTTCGGTGTTTTGGTAGGGGTAGTTTGTAAAGTATATGTTATGAGATTCTATGGTTTTGCGTGTTGCTTGCGTGTAGTATTCGTGTAGATTCTGGGTTAATCGTGAGCTGGTGGTGAGCCGATTGAGCCATGTATGAGCCGATTGTTTTGGATGATTTTTGTTGCGGATCGTGGGTTTTCAAATTTTGGGTGATTTCGTGAATTGGTTTTTTTGGTGGGGTTTGTGCTTGGAGCAGTAGTCTTTTAGGCGTTTTTGTAAAGTATTAGATTAGGTGCTGAAAAAATTCTCGGAGTTGCGCTCGTGCTTAAAAGGTGATTTTGGACTAGCTTTATCAGTATACGGGACAGCAGTGAAAGTATCTGACGTTCTAAACACTGGTTTTGGGGTTGATTGAGCTAGTGAAAATAGTTCTTGACTTGATCTCAGTATTGGCGTATAGTGGGGACAAACTTAAAAAGGAGGAATGAATATGAACAAGACAGAGAATTTAACTCGGAGAGAGAAATTGTATGCCTGTATCATTGGGGGATTGATGTACAAGAATACATGGTATGGCGAAGAACCTCCCATGAGACCCAGAAATAAGGACGGGGTTTATTTTAGCTCTGAGTATAAAGTTGGAGACCTTATAATAACCCAAACAAGCATTTGGAGAAATCACAATATATTTAATATTGGAATCTGTGACCAAATAATTTCAAGAGATACTTGCATTATCAGGGATATATTTACTGGGCGTACCTGTAATTATGGAAACGAATCATTCCTGTCGGTACAGGGAATAGGCTTTCAATATCTTATGACGGAAAAGCAATATAAATTGTGGAATAGATTTTGGAGAGCGTGTGGGAAGGTTGATAAGGGGTATTATTATCTTCGTCCGTGCGGAGCTAATTTCGGTTCATGGGGAATGTCTTTTGATACTCGCCGAAAATGGGAGAATGTTATCTCTCGTCATACATTTCCTCAAAATATATTATTCAGAGATATGGTATCATATTTAGAGAAAGAATATAAAAGGTTAAAAAACATCCCCGGCGAGAAGGAGAAGATCAGGAACAAAGTAGCAGGGTGAATTTCTCTTGACTTATAGGGAGTTTATGCTATGGTGGGGCAAAGTTAAAAAGGAGGAGTGATGATGAGAAATTATCAAGTGAAATATGGTGGGGCAATAGAAGCTGGCACAAGCGTTGAGGTATCTGTTGGTGCTAAAGTGATTGCCAAGCCGATCATAGATGGGTGGAAGGCTACCGTAGTTGGAATCGGCTTTGATACGAATGGTCACACCTACGGGGAAGCACTGGACGGATGTATTGCAAAATTCAAGAAGGATATTAGTCGGAGAATTAAAAACGGCGAAGCGCTGCCAAAAGGACTAAGGACAGACTTTAGGGTATTTATGTTTGAGGACGAAGACTGATCTTTCTCTCGACCTATGCTTATAGATAATGGTATTGTGGTTTTAAAACTGGAGGAAGGAGAAAATTTAAGAATGGACTATTACAACGATAACGACAAGAAGGCTTGTTCTTGGCTGGAATCACTCATAGTTGATGGACTTATTCCCCCTGGACGAGTGGATAGCAGATCAATAACGGAGGTGAAACCAGATGAACTCAGAGAATATGAGCAATGCCATTTCTTCGCTGGCATCGGGGGATGGAGCAGAGCAATCGAACTTGCCGGGTGGAGGGGATCTATTTGGTCAGCCTCTTTGCCCTGTCAGCCCTTCTCCTGTGCCGGGAAAGGAAAAGGACTTGAAGATGAGCGACACCTCTTCCCGGTGTTCCTTGAGCTTGTACGAGAGTGTAAGCCGGATATTATCGTTGGGGAGCAAGTCCCAGCAGCAATCGGGAAAGGATGGCTCGATGGAGTATTCGATGCGCTGGGTTCAGAAGGCTACACCTGCGGGGCGATTGTATTACCAGCTTGTAGCATCGGGGCGCCGCACCTCCGGCAAAGACTGTTCTGGGTGGCCCACAGTGAGGAGTTGCACCGCGGCAGGAGCAACGATCACTCCAGAAGCGATACAGAAATGCTACCAGAGATTCCCCAACTTAGAGACAGTAATAACGAGAGCATTCTTAGCGGATTGTCCGAGCACTGGCGCTCCATCTGGCACTACTGCCGGGACGGGAAGTGGAGGAGAATCCCGGCGCGCCGGGTGGATGACCCCCACAACGGTAGGGATGAGCAGATCGGAAGAAGCGAAAGAGAAGAGGAAGGAGTTTCGGAAGAGCATAGGGAGGAAGTCTTATGTGGTGGGGGGGCTGGAAGAGCAGGCCGACCTGGCCGGGTGGGGAAGTCCAACAGTACAGGATTCGAAACACGGGAGCCACTCATCATCGGAGAAGCAAAGGGATCAGAACCTACTCCACAATCAAGTATATCAGACGCAGATGGCAGGGTGGCCGACCCCGAATCACAACAGCACGGGGCCGGGGAATCAGGGCCGGGAGGGGGGAGAGAATCTACAGACAAAGGTGCAGGTGGTGGGGAAGCAGACCAAACTCAGGTTAAATCCGGCATTTTCTCTGTGGTTACAAGGCTACCCGAAGGCGTGGTTCCGGGCGGGGGTGAGGGCGTTCGCAAAGAAGTAGCGGGGTGGGTAACTCCGAGAGCAAATGCCTTCGCCAGCAGACCGAATAAGAAGGGGGGCATCACCCCAGAGGAGCAAGCTAATCTCGCAGGGTGGCAATCACCGAAAGCAAGCGACTGTAAATCCCCCGGAAAGAGCAGAGATGTTCACCTGAAACATCAAGCTGAAATGACCGGAGAAGTCCCCCTCGAAGCCGACCCCGACCTCTTCCCTCTGAGCGAGGGAGTGCCGGGAAGGGTGGCGCTCTTGAAGGGCGCGGGGAATAGCATAGTCCCTGAAGTGGCGGCGGTATTCTTAAAAGCGGTAATGGAAATGTAACTTTCTCTTGACTTAAAGCTCTATTATGGTATTATGGGGCAAACTTAAAAAGGGAGACAATTATGAAAGAACGACCGATAATCTATTCACCAGCGATGGTCCGGGCCAGACGGGATGGGCTAAAGACTATGACTCGGAGGATTATTAAACCGCAACCTTCAGCCGAAGTTAAAGCCGTTAGTTGGGATGGGCACTCGCAAGCATGGGCCGCCTTGCTTGCTCCGTGTAAAAGCGAACTAATTAACGGCAATCTTCGCTTCTCATGTCCCTACGGAGTCCCCGGAGACAGGCTGTGGCCGAGGGAGAATTTCACACCCTATGCGGACGAAGCAACGAAGGTGTGTTGCCAGAGGGATGACAAAGTTGACTTCGGGACGCCAGCGCTGCCAGCGGTGTACAAGACTGACTACGTCGATAAGACCAACCCTCTTGAAGTAGGCGGCTGTGAGAAGTGGCGTCCTTCTATCCACATGCCCCGCTGGGCGAGCCGTGGCCTCGACGAAATCACGGAGATCGGGGCGGCGAGGGTGCAGGATATTTCCGAGGAAGACGCGAGAGCAGAAGGAGTTACAATCCCAGTAAGCGTTAATGGGAATTGGCTGCAAGAAATCAGCGGACTGTATGTTCCTAAATATCCAACGTTTCGAGAGCATTTCATTCCGCTCTGGAACTCTATCCACTCCAAGCCGAAACCCGCAAAGCGGAACCCTTTTACCCACCTCCCGGAACTCTGTAAGGTTGCCTATCCCTGGGAGGACGTCCGGGAAGTAACGCTGATCTCTGGCCGGAAGAGTAGTAAATGGTACGGGTGCAAAGTTTACATTATTGGGAATCCGATGGTATGGGGAATCAGATTTAAGATAATCAAATAACTGGAGGTGAAGTGATGGTGGCAAAATGTCAATATGAAGTAAATCTAAAGTGTTCGGTCTGCGGAGACAAAATGTGGTTTTTAACGAGTAGCAAGAAAGTTAGAGATAGGTCTGTCCAGATATTTAAGGAAGTCCACGATAAATGCAATAGCGGGAACAAAGCAAATGATCTACCTGGACGGTAAACTTTTTCTTGACCTCAAAGGCGTGTTGTGCTATAGTGGCGTTGTTTTTTAAATCAAGGAGGAATAATGGATATTTATGATTATTGCTATTTTGTATTTGCGTGGGGTGCTATTTGTGGAATATTAGATATTGAATCAAAACTATGGGGGACAATAACTATATTTGGTTTTTTCATTATTGCTTGCATTTTTACTAAGTTGGTGAAGAAAGGAATGAAAAATTATATGAACAAGGAGTAACCCAATGGAACACCTGATAGTTATAGGGGGTTGTTATGAGGAAAGGACTATCATCTGATTGTACATTAGACCCAGCGATTGTTATGGCGATAATATTAGCAGGAAAAGAACATCCGTGCGATAGGTGTAATATGGACAGAACAATCTGTCGAGGATACCCCAGAATAGACGAAGAAAGCATAAGAGAGGATATAGTAAGTCCAAAATTCCCGTTCTAAGGCCCGATCTAATTATTCTATGCTTGGCTAGTGGTTCTATATAGGTAGTAGTGGGAAGATTGACTGTAGGCATATCCTCGTTCGTGTGTGTAGGTGTTTGAAGGGGTTAAGTGTTTTGTGTCGTTGGTAATCAAAAATGGAGGAAGAAATGAACTATATAGTCCCAGGGAGGATTTGCCTTATCTGGCTTTATCCTGGTCAGCCTGTTTGGGCGGCGAAGTTTATCAGAATGGCGACACCGTATGGAGTAGGATTGTTTCGCACTTACGATAATGTGGAATTTGTCGCTCACATACTCAAGACAGGCAAGGCAGATAGGAGAATCACTATTTGGTGGTATAAAAATCATATCTGGTGGGAGACCAAGCATTGCTTTTCACGGAAGATCAGGAGAACATTCGATTTTACTAAATTCCCAAAGGAGGAGTTATGAAGTTCTATGTTTATTACAATGATGACTTTGAAGATATGGGCGGGGTAGGAATAGAAATTTTTGGAACAGAAGAAGAAGTTTGTCGTTTTATCGAAGAGAGGATGAAGGAGGGATACAACGAAAAAACGATAAAAGATTATTTGGTTATAGAGGGGAACGAAAAGGATATAATCACAGTAAAAGAAATAGAAAAAATAAAACTTGCGTAGGAAGGATTTAAAATAGTTCTTGACTTCCACTGGTAGTGAGCGTATAGTGATTAAAAATGATGATAGAAATTATTAAAACAGTATTTGTAATTTGTGGTCTGATCGCTGCGTATTGGACTGGAATTATTATCGGACGCGAATATGGAACATTTGAGAAATTTAGTGTTGCTATCCTTGATAGACTGAATAAAAGGATAAAGGGGGAGAGTAGAGATGAGAGACCGTAAATTTCCTATCACTTATCACGTAGTTGAGCGGTTTAATACTCGTGGTCGTTACTGGAAAAGAAAGAAGCGGAGATTTTTTGATGCAAGATCCGCAAGATTCTACTGCGACTTCAAGAATGTTAACGAGAATCATTCATGGAGACCTATTAAAATAACAGAATCCTTGGGGGACAAAAGAAAAAGCCAGAGAGAAGGAAAGAGGATTTCAGTCTTGGGCGAAGAGACTTAATCTGGAACTCGGCTTGTGATGCCTATGATAAATTTCTGCCAAGAGAAAATGAGATATTCAAAATTCTAAAGAATATTAAAGGATACCACCTATACGAAATCGCCCACGCCATAGCAAAGCGGATAGGAACGGAATATAAATAGATCAGCAGTAAAGTTTTCCTTGACTTCTGCGGCGGGTGTGGTATTATGAGTCAAAATTAAAAAGGAGATTGATAATGAGTGAAGCAATCAATATTGAACGCAGGAAAATCAAAGCGGATATGGAAAAGCGTGGGATTAAGACAAGGAAGGCTTATAAGAAAATAACGAAGAGAGAACGCAGGATAGAACGATTGAACAATTTAGGAGGCTAATATGAGCATGGCTTTACATTCTGAGGAAGAAGCTATAATTAACGGAGGTAATAAGATGAATAAAGCAAAGTGTATGAAATTACATTCACATCCAGGGATGGAGGTTAAATTAGGAGTCCCGACTGACCATGTGATTATAGATAGCGACATCTATCACCATATATTAAATATCCAACCATCATTCGCAGAGCCGAAACCCAAACCCCGTGACATTGAGCATGATCGGGCTATCTGTGAGAGGATGGTGAAGGAAGATAATTGTTGGGATCTTGACTGTGAGGATTGTCCCCTATATGATAAGGGACAGCTACCAGGAGAAGATTTTAGTTGCAAAAAGCTCGATGGGTTTATAGCACCCGCTAAAAAATGGCTCGCCGCTCACCCGAAGCCGAAACCCCCCGAAGTCCTCACGGTGAGGATAGTGAAGAGTAAGCTGTGTACATTTTGGTATAGCGATAATATAGGAGATCTTTTTGAGGTTACTCCAAGAAAAGGATATCCGGCGAGATATAAAGTGTCTCCGTATGATGGTGGCAATATCCGCCAGGAAGACGCAGAGATCATCTACGAGTACGACCACAGCAAGTACCGGCTCATGGGGAGGGAGGAGAAGGTGGAGGCGGGGGATGAGGCGAACTGTGGAGAGGGGTGGGGCAAATTAAGCAACTACCTTGATTATAGCCGGAGACAGTCAGGCGAATTTATCTACATCCGCCCCCTGAAGCCCGCTATCCCGCCGGTGGAGGCGGGGCTCACGAAGTGCGAAGATAGACTCACTGAACTCGAAAGACGGCTTGACGCTGTATAAGGAGACACACAATGTTTATTCCTAGTTGGCTGTTACATATTACGATTGTTCTTGCGTGTATCGGTCTTGCGGCGATTTTAACTTTTATTTTCCCTAATGTATTTAATAATTAAGATTTTTCTTGACTTTTTTAGATAACGTGGTATTATGGATTCAACATCTAAATAGGAGATTGTTATGATTGAAATTATTGCATTAGCGGCAACAGGAATTGCGGTCTTAGTAACGGTCGGAGTAATAGAAATAATTAGAGGACATAATGTTTCTGAGCAGATACTTGAAGAAGCTACGTGTAGAGAGACAGCATACGAAAATATTCAGCATCAAATCAAAGGATTGGAAGATGTTCTAAAGAAAACAAAAGAGATAGAGACAGTAGAGTGCGAGACGTGTGGGTGTTTACTGAATAAAGAAACGGCAATTCGTGGCCCCGGTGAAATAAGGAAACTCCCTACCCGTGCTGATTTTTTAGGTACGATCTGGGCTTATGAAGATGGAATTTATTATCCTTGGTACTGCAAGGTTCACGGCCCGAAACCTAAGACCAACAAAAAGAATCAGAATATTGGTCATTTAATCACGTAGTGACCACAATAATTAACATTAGGGAGAAAGCATGAACCGATGTAAGGTGTGCGGTTATAAACTGGACAAAGACGGGAAGTGTCCGAACGAAGTCAACCATCACGAAGTTAAAAAGTGGAGAAAGAAATGACCCCAGCAAAGTTAGCGAAGGCTGAGTGTTCATCGTATCACGGAAATGGCAACTGTAGTTTCTATGGTAATCCTAAAAGGTGTCGTGTTCTTTGCGGAGAAAAGTGTGCCTTTTTCGAGGACTACATTTTGCCGTTAGCAGATAAACCCAGTCCAACTAAAGAGCCGTGGTTACAGAAAGAACGTCGGGAAGCACGGGATAGTTATCACAATCTTCATAGACAGTTAGAATTTAATACGGATAGTTAAGATGGAATGTGAACAAAAGTTAGAATTTCTTATGACTCTCGAAGAAGAGAGGGGGAATTACGAACCTTCCGTGGCATTGATGTTTGAAGAAGCTCAAGCTAAAACTTCTTTCAGGGCAGGGGCCGAATACCCCCAACCACTGTTTGCGGAAGTAATTTAACAGGAGGAAAAAATGAGTGAAAAATTAAGAGTAGATAAGATTATTCTTGCTACGAAAAGTGGGAAGAAAAAGATGGAACTGAGTATTGAAGAAGCGAAGGAACTATACGGACAGCTCGGTATGTTATTCGGAGAGAAAGTTAATTTTGTGCCCAGTGGTGGTTATTATCCCACCCCAATCATTATTGAACGAGATCGGTGGCCTTACTATCCGACCCCTTACAAAATAACTTGGGGCAGTTCTAATGGTTTTGATAGTTCGGGAGTTTGTGGTGACACTGCAACCGTGATAGGTGACAATATACAGTCATCGTACTGCTGTTCAAGTACATAACATTTTCGTTTAACAAATAACAAGGAGGCAATAAATGTCATCAGGAGAAAGAAGAAACGCCAATCCCAGAACTGAAAGGGAGCGGGAGCAGAGACACAAACGACTTCACCCTAACACTAAACTTCCGCCCAGAGGAACGGGGAGAAAGTAGTTATTCGCAACGGTAGCTCAAGTAGAGACTCGGCATTGTAGCCGGGAGATGCGGTTTCAAGTACCGCCCGTTGCTTAATCTGAGAATACTATGAAAAAAACTTACACTAAATGTAATGATGGTGAAATATGACAGACATATCAAAATGTAACGGAGATAATTGCCCGATAAAGGAGAAATGTTACCGTTTCACTGCTTCGGCGGAACATTTGTGGCAATCTTATGTTTCTCCGGGCGAAGAAGACGAAGTTGAAACTGGCAAATGTCCCTTGTTCTGGGATAACCAAGGAGATGAAGGATGAAAAAGAAAGAGGAGATAAAGAGGAACGCTTCGAGATGTAGTGCTTTATATAAGTTGATATTAGGAGCAAGCAAAATACTCTTAAAACAGGACACCAGAATACGAACATTGGAAGGACAAGTAGATACATTGAGAGAAGTGGTATCAAATTTAATAGAGAAGATCCCCGCAAAAAAGAAGGTGAAGAAATGAAGTTAAGCCAAGAGAGACAAATCTACAACTATCTTCGTAACGGCGGAACACTGACGAGACGGCAAGCTGACCGCAAGTTTGACTGTTGCAAGCTCCCAGCCCGTATCAGTGGAATAAAGAAAGACCAAGAAAGGGGGATTTATCCGGCTGACTTCCTGATAATCACAAAGATGTTTCAGTCTAAAACTAAGAAAAACTTGGCTGAATATGAAATGCTCCGATATGTCAATCGCAAATTGGTTCCTTGCTACCCGGAGGCGTGAAATGCCCTTTTCTAAACCATTAGTAGTTATCCTAAAGAAGATGTGCAAATTTGTTGGGGCGGACTATAAGAAGATGGATTTCCATAAAGATGACTGGTATTGGGATTATACTTGGACGAAAGAGGAAGAAGGCAAGTTCGCTGACTGGATGGTAAAATATCTAATGGAGAACAAAAAAGCAAGAAAGATGTTTTCTGGAGTTATAAGAACCAAGAACCAGATCAAAGAAGCAACCAATATGTTTATCTTTAACTATGGTTGGAAAGCATCAGAAGACTTAATGGAGAACTAAGATGGATCAAACAGTAGACGCTTTTGTAAGAGATATGCCGGAGATAGATAATCCGCTATATCTCATTGAAATGCTCAAAGGCTCTGATAAGAAGTATTATCAGGATAAACGCAAAGAACTGATAGACCAAGGATTCCTTTCTGGTGCTTCGTTGGAACAATATCTCTATGGGGCAATTCTCCATCGCCGTTATACTATTGCGGAAGAAATGATCTACAATAAGGCGAAGAAGGAAGGGGTGGCAGAGTCACTTCAAATTAACCGTGACTCAATGACAAAACTTAGCCAGTTGGCGTCGAATAATCAGAAACTTTACGACACGATGGTTAAGGCGAAAATTGAAGCTGAGAAGCAGAAAGAAATCAGCGATCTTCACGGCGAAGTAATGGACAATATGGAACAGTATATTAAAGAGCATATCGGGGAGTTCTCGTTCCGTTGTAAGACTTGCGGAAACTTAGTTCACACTGACGGACTACCGATAGAAGGGGTGTTAAGCGAGAAAAATAACGAAGGCGAACGAATATATTATGTCTGGAATCCGCATCTTGAATTTATGGTACTGAAAGGCATAATCTCTATTACTTATATGGCATTTATTCTTAGGACTTCCATTTTAGGACTGGAATACACCTATAATCGTAGAACAGGACAGGAGCTTAGTGCGTTAGTAAAGTACGATAAACCTAAGTGCGAAGCTGAATTACGGAAGATGATGTCAGACTACGATGATTACTTTAAGGGGAGGAAGGCAAAATGATTGAAAAGCCCGAACTCAACAGAGTAAGAGTAGAATTTTGTCAAGAAGGCAATACTATTGGAACTACTGAAACCTATGAAGGCATAGAAATATCTCTTGAATTTCAATCAGGGGAAGACGGCGGGCCGTTTTATGTTATCAAGACTGAATCTGGATGGAGTATTGATGGTGTGCAGGATTTGAAAGAATTATTTGATCGGTGTAAAAAGATTCTGGATAAACCGAAGGGGAAACAAAAATGAATAATGTAGAAATAGCAAAAGAAATAGTTAAGAAAGTTCGGCATAGGAGACATAAGACAAAAGAAGTGGTGGCGAAAAATCTACCAAAGGCAGTATGGGAGGGTTCTTTTAATGTTTTTGGTGGAAAGTTACGGTGTTATGTTTTAGATAATGGTCAGCGAATAATTAACAAAGAAGACTTAGAAGAGTTATTCTGTCAGGAAAATCAAGAGAATTGGTGTGAAGATCAAGAGGGGTTAATAGAGTTCTATAAATGGCAGAAAGGAGGGGTGGTATGAAGGTAGCGAGAGAGTGTGCGGTGGAAATACTCATATTAAATAACTTCCCTAAATATCCTCATCGGCTTTCACTAATTGAGATCCAACCCATCATCACTAAACACATAGCCATAGCCGTGTCTCAGTTGGAGAGAAGGATTAAAGACGTAGAGCGGCAAAGATCAGATTTACTTGAAAAGGTAGCCAATCTTGGTCAGGCGAATAATGTTGTAAGTGTGCATCGACTCGCTGACAAACTTGTAAAGGAACATCACATAAATGCAGAGTTCTCAGAGAGACTTCATGCCACGGAGTCCCGGCTGACGATGGCGAGGGGGGCGTTGAAGAAATATGGGGGACACGACCCAGAGTGCGGAATAACCCGTCCTTATAGCGATGAATATCCAGAGTGGAAGGATATTGCTGGTAAATGCACTTGTGGTTTTGAAAAAGCCCTAACAGACACAGAATAGCCCATGCAATTCAGACTAACCGAATCGCAACAAGTAGTCCTTCATAACTGGTTAAGGGACTTAACTGCGGAAGAAAAACTCGCATTAGTAGGCTACTATTGCATGGGTATGACTGCCCGTGATGTTGCGAAAGGAATGAAAACTTATCCAATGAGAGTTAAAAGATTAGCTGACAAGGGGGCGGAGAAAGCTCACATATATATTAAACCCGATAAAATTGGGAGCTATCGGAAAGGAATTACGAGTGAACAAGAAAACACTAGAAGCGATAAAGGTAATGAACAGGAACGATACTATATTCTGGAACAAGATAAAAAAGTTAGAAACGCAGACTTGTAATATTGGCAGAATGTTGCAGGACATTCAGAAGGTTCCAGTAGAACAAATTGACGGTGCTACCGTTGAAGAAAGGGGCCGAGTTGCCGCTTCTCACGGTAGGCATTATCACGATACGAAGCATTATTAAAACCAAGCACAGGAGGTGCGAGATGAAGACAAGAATTGTTTTTGATGAAGAGCCGCAATCTATTATTCCAAAAGTAGGTGAGTTTTGGACTCACGGAGCCTGCGGAGTAGTAAGTGCTGTATATATGAGGATAGATGATGGCCAAGGTGCTCGGGCTTTAAAAAGGGTAGAGTCATCTGTTCCGATTTACTTCTTTTCGGTCGATGTCAAATACGGTAGAATAGTCCAAACAGAGAGAGACCGGAACATCAACGGAAAAATTATTGTCCTTTCGCCAATCGGAGAAGGGACACTTGTATTCCGACCGAAGAAGATATTTTAACGAATAACCGGGCAAACGCCCAGGAGGTGTAGTATGAAAGGACTAAGTTTTTTAGTGGTGGTTTTTATGGTTGTTGTAGCCGGGTGCGCCACACACCAGATAATTGTTGATGTGGGCATACCAGTTTTGTCACATCGACTTGGACTCCACATGGCACAACAGGATATGGAGTTGGCAGATAAAGTAGTCGCCGAGATGGATAAACTCGTAATTAGCGAAAACCCGGAGGAAGCGGTTGTTTTGTTCTCTTTGGTTTTGGCCGAACAGCTTGAAATTGCGGATGATCCTTATCTTGAGGAGGACTTGACTTTAATCATAAAATATATTGTTCTCTCTGAATGGTGCGATGATTACTGGCCGACCATCAAGATAATCTGCGCTGAATTTACTGCTGGAGTGAACAAGGCGAAGGAGGAAGCGGGATAATAAATAACTTGTGAGTCATATCTGGCAGAAAATGGGTCACAAGATATTTTGTGGCTAATCAATGAAGCACAAACCATAACTCTAACTGCCTCTGTAGCTCAACTGGTAGAGTGCGGCGTTTGATCAGCGCTGGTATGCAGTTTCGATTACTGCCGGGGGCGTAACTAACAAAGGAGCAAATATGAGATATTTTATTCCCATAGACAAATCATCAATAAAACGAAACGAACGGGCAGGGGAATCACATAGTTTTGTTGCGTTTCCTACTGAAAAGATTGTACATAAGGATGGCTCTGTTGAAATTATCAGAGAACTGATGGAAATCAGGCATCTTCCTATCCCCGAATGGTATTATAATTATATCCCTATAATGGTTGAATGTTCTGAGTGCCATGAAAAATTTCTGAATACCAACTTATTATCAGATGAAGATTCCGATGGGTGTTATTCAGGTACAATATGCCCATTTTGCGGAGAATGGGGATGTTGTGACATTGAATTTGAGGACATTTATAAAGTAATTGAAAAGGGAAAGTATTGATAGACACAAAATCAGCTTCATATTATTTCGTATTCAAAAACCCGATAGCGTTTCGTGAATACTGGCTCCCCGACTTTAAGGCCGGGTTCACGCATATCCGGTTTTATCAGTATCCCCACGCTCTACTTGATAATCTCTGTGAGATGGACGGAAGAGGGACGGGCAAGACTGAAATTGGCTTAATCCCCGACATTTGCCAAGCGGCATTTCTCTATCCAAAGGATGAAGGGGTTCTCACCACCTATAGGCAGCAGCACGTTTCAAAGCCCCTTGATGATATATTCTCCTGGTTCAAGAATCACTACTATTGGAAGCACTTTCTGGAATACTCCGTCAAGACTCCCACCTATAAAATGAAAATGAAGAACGGATTTCGGTTCTATGGAATTTGTGTGGGTGACTCGAAGCAAGCGGAAGCTATTCAGGGAGTCCATTGCTGTATCAGGTTCATAGACGAATTTCAACAATATCCTGACGCTGCGTGGCAACAGTTTATGGGGACCGCCTCCGAGAAAGGGGCAAGCTATACCATTGACAAATATACTGGTGTTCCAGACGGTCGGCGAGTCTCGCCAGCGTGGAAGGTGTCGCATTTCGACACTGACTATCCTTCCAAGTTTGATAATTGCCGACTAAAAATAAGCAAGCGGTTAGTTCCATATTTTGATTCAAATACAATGGCGGACGAAAAGAAACATCGTAACGGACAGTCATTCATTCACGACATTGACGCAGATTGGGGTGAAGAAGAGTGGGGATACTGGGACTGGACGAATATTGAAGCGTGTATCAACAAGGAACTCCCCCCGATAATAATTCGTATTTCAAAGCAGGATTATCAGAGTCGTATTCCCGCAAGCGTGTTGGGTAGAATCCCGTTACGCCCAAAAGAAACAGAAGATATTATGATAGGAATGGACTTAGGGTGGACTCAGCCAAGTGTTATATATGTTTATGCCTTGATAAATAAACGGTGGCGTACATTGTGCCGTATAAATTTAGTGAACAAGATGATACCCGATCAGCAAGGGGAAATTCTTGACTACCTAATGGAGTTCTATCAAGTTACACTGGCCGGAGTTGATGTAACTGGCGAGAGGGGTGTAGCTACTTCACTTCAAGACAAACAAGGAAGATATACTGGGAAGAACTATGAAAATCGCATTGTCGGAGTTGAGTTCAACAGCAAGATGGTAGTCGGGATGGATGAGATGGGTGAAGTAACAGAGAATGTAAAAAAAGCCACTTGCCGTATCTTGAAAGAAATGTTTTATGAGAAGGAATTTGAGTTATTCTACGATCACGAACTACACGCCGACTTCAATTCTGAAAGTTGCCTAATTTCACCCGCAACAGGATTAGTAAAAATTATTACCCCCAGCACTTGCCATATTCCAGAAGCATTTCGCTGTTTCGCTTATGCCTATTACACGAAGTACGGGACTAACATCAAGAAGCCGGAACGACACCGATACTCAATGCAACTCCCAAGTTTCAGACCTTCCTCGACCAGTTGGACGAAAAAACTTATAAATCGACTGAAATAAACTGTTTGTCAAGATAGATTTAAGTTCAGCATCCCCGCTTTTTCTTCCTGCACATGAGCGATCCGGGCTTCTGCTATTTTGAAATACTCTTGGTTTTTCTCTATACCGACAAAATCTCGGTTGAGATTGACGCAGGCTACCCCGGTTGTCCCGCTTCCCATAAAAGGGTCTAGTACTGTATCCCCTTCGTTACTCCAAGAGATGATGTGGTCGTGTGCTAGTTGTTCTGGGAAAGGTGCTGGATGTCCATCTTTCTTGCCACCAACAGTATATGTAAATATATTTGGACTGATTTTTGTTTTATTTACAGATTTATTATTATTGGCTGGAGTTGGTTTATTTTGGGTATTTTTATGATAAAAACTTCCGCTAGGGATACGACCTTCATGCTTAGTTTTTATTCTAATTGCGTTAAAGTTAGTTGGTCTTCCCTTACTAAGTATAAACATATATTCAAAAGATTGTTCATACCTATTATGTGTCAGTGGGACATAATTATTTTTCTGATATACCATAGTGTCGTGCAAATTAAATCCACAATCCATAGCCCACAGTGCTTGTTTGAATGATGTACCTGTTTCACTTCCCTTAATAGTTGCGTCACCTACTACCCAAACCACTACTCCACCCTGTTTAGTGACTCTCCAGAGTTGCCGTATCACTGCTTGCCATATCTCCTCATTCCAGATCAGAGAATCATTGTAGGTACGGAGATTATCGTACGGCGGGGAGGTCATTACCATATCAACCGACCCATCAGGGATATGATTCATTAAAAAGACTTCAAGACAATCACCGTGTATCAGCTTTATCATAAACCTACCTCCATTTTTAAACCATAGTACCATAGAAGTTCATATAAGTCAAGAAAAACATAAAAAACAAAGCATATTTCCGTGATATACGACTATAAGTACCCCAAAACGCCACAGAACCGCTCTGTTTCGACCCAAAATCGTTACAAAACGGTTAATTAGTAGAGAAAAAGGTATATTTTATGTGATAAAGGTATCAATTTTTGATACTTACCGCACATAAAACTGCTAAAATACATAATATAAGGCGTAAAATGGACAAAAAACAGTTAGAGGGAATGACGGTAGTACGAAAAAAGACAGGCGAACTTGGTTGGGGATTACCTCCCATATCATTTACTAAGGCGGAACTGCAAAGAGAGAAGGTATCTGCTTCTGGATTGAAAGACCACGTTTCGCTGACTATCCCCTATGGCTATCACGCACAAGTAAAGAAAATCGCTCAGATGTATCGTATGGATCAGTTGTTTCGGCGTAACATTGAACGGTTAGTAGAATTTATATGTATCGGCGGTGAATGGGAACTCCCAGTATCAGACGAAGATACTCTGGCAAAGAAGATAATTAATACGGTCTTGAAGAAAGTCACCAAGCAGAAGCACTTCTGGGATGCCTATTCTTCTCAGATAAATCAGGGTGTCCCGAATGTCATTCCCGGTAAAGACACGATAGACGCTTGGATAGTACGGAACATTCTATTAAATGGGATGGCTCCCCTTGACTGGCAATGGGGGCCGATGAAAGTTGACGGCAAGACCTATACCGTCCCGACTATAATGACTGTCCAGAATCCGGTTAGCATTGTGCTTTATAGAGTGAAGGACGAATTTTCACAGGAAGAGACTTGGCTGTATCTTGGACGGCAAACCAAAAAACAGATAAAAGAGAATGAGTCATATTCTCCCCCTGCGTTTAGTAAAAACCAGAAAGATTTATGGAAACAACTGCCCGCAATGGGAACCGGGAAACGCACAGGCTCATTCGTAATAAAGTACCAATGGACTCCGGCTGATAATACCGCAACAATCACGGCGGGTACTTCCGTTGTAGGGGAAGGGGTATATCCTGTTCCTCCGTATATCGGTTTATTAGGTTCAACTATTCAGCGTCAGGCGTTGGCCGCTTCTGATATTTCAACGCTGGATAGTATTATCGGGACTGTTCTGTTGTGGCATCTTGGCGATAATACGGTATTAAAGCAAACTAATAATGAAGAAATACTCCCTAATCAGCCGTACCCAGCAGTAAAAGATGCCAAAGGAGTAGTAACCACCGAATCAGCGATTGACACAATCTCCGATAAAATTACAGAGCAAATCAGTGGTGATAACGGTGGTAGCAGTAGCGAGAACTCAATGGTATTTGCACCTTACTACCTTGATGCGAAATATATAGAACCTACGGGAATAACAGCATTGACAAGTTCGGAGAAGTACGTTCAGCCGTTCATTGAAATCTTGAACGCATTCGGTATTATCATCACCCCGATTACCGGGACTCCCCCGAAACTTGAGGACTTGAACCGTGCTAATTTGGAACAGATAATCTCATTTATACAAAGAGAGGTTAAACGGTTCTGGGAGACCTTCTGCCGTGAGATAATGTTAAGGAACAAAGCGCTCACGATAGAGCCTAACTGGTCTTGGAACCCGATGAATACGATTACTGACGCATACCGTGAACAACTTGCCGGACTTGCTAAGAGAGGCCGTCTATCTCCCCAGAGTGATATGCTACTGCATAATGTTGACCCCACAGTAGAGATAAGTAAGATGAGACAGAACCTTGCGAACGGAACGAAAGACCTCTTAGACGAAAGCACTCCGGTAACATTTGTCCAGCAAACGGTTGATCCAGGGGGAGAGAAAAAGGAAGTATCAAATACCGAATCTCCGAAGAATGGAAGACCGAAGAAAAAAGACGGGGAATAAAAAAAGGCGTTTTTGTTACAAAACGGTTAATTAGTGAATAAAACTGTTAAAAAGTGAAAAAAAAATCACAAGATAAAAAAGAGCGTTTAATGGATGATAAGGTCACTGGCCCTATCCTTAACGCACTTTATGACCGAATAAGGAGAGACGAAGTGAATAGAAGTTGGGCGATACAAGGGGGAAGTCTCCACGCATTAAACAAAGATGCCCTGTCTGAACTTGTAAAGCAAGATCCGACATTTGAATATTTGTTCAGTGCTACAAACCTAACTCCGATAGCGGGAGAGTTATGCTACATTGAAGCACCGCATACTCCGCATAATACAATTACTAATACGAAACCGATTGTTCTTAAAGCTGAAAATATGGCGGAGAAGATACGGACGCTTATCGGAAAGCCTATTCATATTACTGCTACGGGATTTACTGGTCATTCTGATGATGATGAAGATGGAGGAGAGCATTATACTACTATTGGAGTAGTTCTGGGTGCATATTATAGTGAGGGCGAGAACGGCAAGACTATTCAATACGTTGGTGGCTTGCATGAATTAGACTTTCCTAATGAAGTAGGAGCAATCGTTAGTAGCGACAGTGGATTAGGAAACAGCTACGAAGCACTTGTACCTAAGAGTGGGATTAAAGAGACAAAAGATTCCGTAATAATTGATGACTACGAATTTACGGGATTAGCGATATTAAGGAAGGACATGGCGGCATTTCCTGAAACGGGAGTAAGGTTAATAGCCGTCAAACAAAAAACCGATGAAACGGTTCCAGCGGAGAAGTGGTCGGCTTCATTTATGAATGACCTACCTGATTCCGCATTTTTACTGGTGCGTAAGCCAGTGAAAGACAAGCAGAAAGATAGGGCTTTGCCTATCAAAAGCAAGTCTGGGAAACTTGATAAGGGTCAGGTGGTAATCGCCTTGTCCCAGATAGATCAGGTTAAAGGATTTTCCAGAGAAGATATAGCGGTTGCCAAGAAGAGACTGATTGGTTCCGCTAAAGAATTAGGAATAAGTGTCTCAGAAA
>Ga0075125_10000425_pt1 | contig 19125 bp, 15 predicted proteins | sample AntAceMetag02UKN_FD_69810 | JGI IMG/M metagenome (GOLD analysis project Ga0075125, IMG submission 69810) | Saline lake microbial communities from Ace Lake, Antarctica - Antarctic Ace Lake Metagenome 02UKN | ecosystem: Environmental > Aquatic > Non-marine Saline and Alkaline > Saline | place... | reverse complement strand
TGGCGAAATTGTTGATGATATATATATTGATTATCCTGGCAACTATAATATATCCATTACAAAAAACCAATATGTTTATTCATATTCAATTGTAGTTAATCCTCTTATAATTATTAATGGGGAAATATATAATGACGTGTATACCGGCAGTATTAATGTAACATCTAAAGGACAAATGGAGATAAATGGAGATTCATACGTCCCTGGTGATACAATAAGTAATCCGGGGTACTACAGTTTAATAATCTATGGAATTAATGATTATATCTTTCAAGAAAATATAACTATTATTCCTTCCATTACGTATTCTCTAGGCGATCTTACATATGACTTTATGGATGGGCTTGTTGTATATGAAGCAATATCTCTCTACTCGAATGGAATAACAGTTTTGGTTAATGATGAATTATATAACTCAAAATTAATATCTGATACGGGAGATTATACTTTAACTATATATGGTGTAAATGGAATGCAATATGAATTTTTGTTTAGTATCTATCCGAAAGTTACAGGAATAGAGAATACAGGGATCTATGAAGAAATAGATTTTACTGTGTTTGGTGATGCTACTCTAAACGGAGAGACGATCAGCGGAAATACTCATTTAGATATTCCAGGCGCTTATAGATTGGATTTATTGATGAATGAAAGTATATATAAAAGTTATAATTTTACAATAATAGGCGACCCCCTTGTTGAAGAAGAAATAGAACAAAATCTTTTTAACTATAACTATATTTTCTACGCAATAATTGCGCTAGGAGGTATATTAATTTTGCGTAAAAAATAGTTATTTATAATTTAATATGTTATAATTATTTTGGTGAAATATATGATTAATTTTGACTTATTTGTTGAAAGCACATATTCTATGAATGGTAGTTTATTAGATATTGATAGACTAGTTGAAAAAGCAAAAGAACTAGGTTATAAGACACTAGCTTTGGTTGATCAAAATCATATGTATGGAGCATTAAAATTTTATAAGAAATGTTTAACATCAGGAATTAAACCAATTATCGGATTAAGTGCTTCACTTGAATCTGATTTTTTTGGTGTTATAAACATTATTTTACTTTCAAAGAATAATAATGGTTATAAAAACTTGATTCAAGTTAGTTCTTATATATCTGAGAACAAAAAAATAGATTTTGACTTTTTGAATAAGTACAAAAAAGACTTGGTTTTAATCATTAAAAGCGATGAAGGGAAATTTTCAAAATACGTTTACGAAAACAATCTAGATAAAGCTAAAGAAATTTATTTAGAAACTAAGAAACATATCAGTGAAACATATATTGGATTAGACATTAATGATTACGCTATGGAGATGCAAGTAGCTCCTAAATTAACTGAAATAGGTAAGACATTTATTGTAAACAAAGTTAAATATCTTGAGAAGAAAGATAAAAGCACATCAAATATTCTTAGTAAAATTCTTAAAGAAGAATCCGAAGATGTAGGGTTATTTCAAACCGAAGAAGTGTTCCATCACTTCAAAAAATTGAGTAAATTAGATAAGATGTATTCCTCTTTTCCAAGCGCTATTACGAATACGATGAAATTTATAGAATCATGTCATTTAGTTATTGATTTCAAAACAAGACACCTACCTAAATTTCCTATAAATGAGGGTAACGCATATGATAAGTTAGTTGAACTGACAACAAAAGGTTTAACGAGAAGACTTATGCAAAACAAATTATATAAATTAAAACATAAAGAGTATAAACAAAGATTAAATTATGAGCTAGAAATAATTAAGAAAATGGGATATGAAGACTATTTCTTAATTGTTTGGGATTTTGTTTTATATGCTAAAAAGAGTGGTATTTTGGTTGGACCCGGAAGAGGATCTGCCGCAGGGTCTTTAGTTGCTTATGTACTAGGAATAGTAGATGTTGATCCTTTACAACATGATTTGTATTTTGAGAGATTTTTAAATCCTGAAAGAATTACAATGCCTGATATCGATATGGATTTTCCTGATGATAAAAGAGAAGAAGTAATTCGATATGTAATTGAAAAATATGGAAAAGAAAAAGTGGTATCTATTATTACGTTTGGAACATTCCAAGGTAAATCAGCTATCAGAGATGTTGGTAGAATATTAGAAATAGATACTGTAGTATTGGATGAGCTATCAAAAAATTTGTCTATGGCGGATAATTCTATTGAAGTTTTTAGAAACGAATTTCCTAAAGAATACCAGTATTACACAAATATAGATAAAATCAAAGAATTAGTAACGATAGCGGAAAAGATAACTGGATTAGTAAAACATATTTCTACTCATGCTGCAGGTATAATAATATCTGGTGAAAATATTAAAGAATATTCACCAATACAACCTGGATTAATGGGTGCTTATCAAACTCAATATGAAGCATCTGATTTAGAAGAAATTGGTCTTTTGAAGTTTGATTTTTTGGGAATTAGAAACTTAACAATAATTAAGGATACATTAACTCGAATTAAAGAAAATGAAGGCAAAAACATTAATATATATAGGATTCCTTTAGATGATAAACCGACATTTGATTTATTAAAATCAGTAAAAACTTTAGGAGTTTTTCAACTAGAATCTGATGGTATGATGGATTTAGCGGGAAGAATGCAGATTGATAAGTTTTCTGAAATTGCAACCTGTATTTCTTTGTTTAGACCTGGTCCAATGGAAAATATACCCGCATATTTAAGAAGAAGAAATAATGAAGAAAGAGTGACTTATCCACATATTGATTTAATGCCTATATTGAAATCTACAAATGGGATAATTATCTATCAAGAACAGATTATGGAAATCGCAAATAAGTTTGCTGGATATTCATTGGGTGAGGCAGATGTTTTAAGAAGGGCTGTAAGTAAAAAGAAAAAAGATATATTAGTTAAAGAAAGAAAAAATTTTGTTTCTGGCGCTATAAAACAAGGATATTCAGAAAAAATAGCTGATGTTATATATGACTACATAGTTAAATTTGCAAACTATGGATTTAACAAAAGTCATGCTGTTGCTTATGCTTTAGTAGGCTACTGGATGGCATATTTAAAAGCTAATTATCCAAAGCACTTTTTATCAGTTCTATTAGATTCTCAAATAGGGTCAGTTTATGGAACTAAAAAGTATGTTATGGAATGCCAAAGGATGGGTATTAAAATATTGCCACCGAGAATAAATAAATCTGGGTTTGATTACGTTGCTGAAGGCAATAATTTAAGATTCCCTATTAAAGGGATCAAGGGAATTGGGCCAAAAGCGGCTTTAAGAATAATTGAAATTCAAGAAGAAAAAGAAGTTATAGATTTAGTTGATTTTGTTTCTCGAAGAATTGATGTACCAATTAACATAATGGAAGCAATGATCTATTCCGGGGTCTTTGATGATTTTAATCAAAACAAGAGAACAATGATTGAAAATTTGCCAAAATTAATGAATTTTGTAGACTTTAATTATCAAAATGAAATCTTCAATTTCTTGGAGTATGAAGAATATGATTATGAAACCCTTCACGTAAAAGAAAAAGAACTAATAGGAATAAATTTCGAGTATCATATAATTCACAAATATGATAAACTAATTGAAGAAAATAACCTGGATTTGGTTTCTGATATATTGGCGAGCAAATCAAACAGAGTATATTTTGTTGGAATGGTATCGAGAATTAAATCCATTGTGACTAAGAAACAAGAAGAAATGGCTTTTGTAGAAGTTGAAGATGTTTTCAACCAAGTTGATTGTGTTTTGTTTCCAAATGAATATAATAGATATATTAAAGTATTAAAAAATGGTTGTGTATATTTATTTAGTGGGAAGAAAGATATAAGGCGCAATAAAGTACAAATTATTCTTGATAAAATTGAAAGGATTGAAAAATAACATATGAAAATAGGAGTTTTGACATCTGGCGGTGATGCGCCAGGAATGAATGCTTGTCTTAGAGCTGTTGTAAGAACATCGATACACTATGGCCACGAAGCATATGGAATTTTTAATGGATATAAAGGTTTAGTTGAAAACAACATCCACAGACTATATAGAAATGATGTAGGTCAAATATTAAACCGTGGAGGAACTATTTTAGGTTCTTCAAGATTGCCTTCATTTAAAGATGAGGATGTTAGACAAATTGCGGTTGATAACTTAAAAAAAATTGGAATTGATGCTTTAGTAGTTATTGGCGGAGATGGAACTTATCGTGGGGGTATGGCTTTAGATGAAATGGGAATAAATGTAGTCGCTATTCCTGGAACAATAGATAATGATATTGCATCTACAGAATACTCTATAGGATTTTTTACTGCATTAGACACAGCGATTGATGCTATAGATAAATTGAGAGATACTTCATTCTCTCATCAAAGATGTACAGTTGTTGAAGTGATGGGAAGAGATTGTGGTGATTTATCAATCTATTCAGGGATCGCTTGTGGTGCTGAAATTGTTATTACCAAAGAGACCGGTTATAATAAAGAGTATGTATTAAAACAAGTTCAAGTGGCTGAAAATATGGGTAAAAGACATTTAATACTAGTTGTTGCCGAAAATATTACTAATGTATTTGAACTAGCTGAAGATATAGATAAAAATTCAAATTATAGTTCAAGAGCTACTGTACTGGGATACATTCAAAGAGGTGGAACACCTAGTTCGTTTGATAGAATTCTTGCTAGCAAAATGGGGGTTCATGCTGTCGAACTCTTAATGAAGGGCGAAAGCGGACAAGCTATCTATACAAATAGTTTAGAAATAGGTCACTGTCCAATTCAAGAAGCATTAGATGCTAAAAATGAAGTAACTGATTTATATAGTTATCTAGAAAAACTTAATTAAAAAAATAAGAACTAATACGAGTGTATTAGTTCTTTTTAAATATATGCATTTCTTTTTTGTTTGGAAGATATAAAACGATTAAGTAATTACTTTTATATTCTATTACAACAGAATATTTATACAATACATCAATATTATAACTAGGATTTTTTTTATGGAACATCCTAATAATATCATTTTTCTTCGTCAAATTATTCCAATATATTTTCGGTTTTATATTGTTGTAGTTCAAATAATCATACCTTATGTCATATTTATAGCTACCTTCGAGAAATTCTTCTAACATTTCAAAAATATCATATAATTGATATCTGTGGAAAGATAGATTTTTTTTGATAAAGTGATTTCCAAGGCCTAAGAAAAAGTCAAATGGAGATTCTAAGTCTTTAGTAATTAGTTGTATTGCTTCATCCAAGAATCCTTTATTCCAATATATTTCCAAAACTTCTTCTACAATATGTATCTTATATAATTCTTCTTTTGATATAAATTTATTGTCTATTAACTCATAGGGCGCAGTTTCATGCACTCGATAACCAAATTTCTTTGTCTGATAGTATAATTTCGTTCCCTTAAGGAGTTTTAAGAATCCTAGTTGTAATTCCTTAGCGTAAAGTTTAAATGCTGTATTTAGAGTATTTTTAAAGCTTAGAAACCCTTCGTAAGGTAAGCCAGCAATTAAATCTAGATGCAAATCAACATTGCTATTATTTAGTCTATGAATATTATCGAATAATTTATCATTATCTTGTTGTCGGTCTACAGCTAAATTTACAGCGTCATTAGTAGATTGAATACCAATCTCAAAACGGATACGATTTGGTGGTGTATTTTTTACTAAATATTTTATAACTTCATCTTTTAAAATATCTCCGTTAATCTCAAATTGGAATATCGCTTTACTAAAATCATTCTCAATAACAAATTTATAGATATCTAAAGCTAATTCTGTTTTTAAATTAAAAGTTCTATCTAAAAACTTAAAAGTTTTAGCACCTTTATTATACAAGTAAAGAATGTCTTTTTTAACCCTGGCTATATCAAAGAATCTTACAACTTTTTCTAAGGAAGCCATACAATATGAACAATGATATGGACAACCCCTAGATAATTCAATATACTGTATCTTATTTTTTATATCTTCATTATCTAGTTTATAAGGGTTCACAAGCTTGTTTAAGCCTTTTATTTCTTGAGCGTCATTCTTTATTACATTTCTACCTTCGCAATATGATAGATTAGGAATGCTTTGTATATCTTTATCAGATATTAATGCGTTAACAAGCTTATTGAATGCAATTTCTCCTTCGTTGAAAATAATGTAATCACATAATTGATTTTTAAGGTAGTCGTCATATTCATAACTAACTTCTGGACCACCCAGGATAATTGTTTTATCTTTATATTCAGTTTTTATAATTTTCAATATTTCTTTAATTATTTCTACATTCCATATATATACACTAAAACCAATAATATCAGGTGATTCATCCATGATAGCGTTGATGATTTTATCGATACTGTCTTTGATTGTGAACTCTTTTAATGATACTGGATAATCACAATTTACCTTCAGATATCTTATCGCTAAGTTAGTGTGAATATATTTAGAATTTACACCTATTAAAACAACTTTCATTCTATATACCTCGTATATATTTTATCATAGTTTAACCGAATAAATCTAAATATATATGATATACTAATTGTGGTGATAAAATATGGATAAATTCAAACTAGTTTCGGAGTATCTTCCTAAAGGAGATCAGCCTTCCGCGATTAAAAAATTGTTAGAAAATATAAATAATGGCGTTAAAGAACAAGTGCTTTTAGGGGCCACTGGTACAGGTAAAACCTATACGATAGCTAATGTTATTAATGAGATTAATAGACCTGTATTGGTTTTAGCACATAATAAAACTTTAGCTGGTCAATTGTATTCTGAGTTAAAATCATTATTTCCTGAAAACAGAGTTGAATACTTCATATCATATTACGATTATTATCAGCCTGAAGCTTATATTCCAGGGGCTGATATATATATTGAAAAAGATGCTAAGATTAATGATGAAATAGATGAAATGAGACATGCGGCGACTTCTAGTCTCTTTGAAAGGAAAGATGTAATCATTGTAGCTTCTGTATCTTGTATTTATGGTATTGGAGATCCAGATACATATAAATCAGGCATGGTTACTTTAAGAAAAGGCGCTGAAATCACAAGAGAAAAATTGTTAGAACGTTTGGTAAATATATTATATGTAAGGAACGATATTGATTTTGTGAGAGGTAGTTTTAGAGTAAGGGGAGATGTGGTAGAAATACTTCCTCCTTATAATAAGCATATAGCTATTAGGGTTGAATTTGATTTTGATGAAATAAAGAGAATTAGAGAGTTTCATATTGTTTCTGGTGAAATAATAAAGGATTTTGATGTTTTATCTTTATTTCCAGCATCTCACTTCTTAACTGATCCAGTTAAGATGGAAGAAGCTTTAAAAAGAATAAAATCAGAACTTATAGAAAGAATAAAGTATTTTAAAGATAAAAACCATTTATTAGAAGCTGAAAGAATTGAACAAAGAACTATGTATGATTTAGAACTTCTTAAAGAAATGGGACGATGTTCCGGTGTAGAAAACTATTCAAGACATTTATCATTAAGGGCTGAGGGGGAAACCCCTTATACGTTAATGGATTTTTTTCCAAAAGATTTTCTCTTAGTTGTGGATGAATCACATGTTACCTTACCTCAAGTAAGAGGGATGTATAACGGAGATAGAGCGCGTAAACAATCATTAGTAGAATTTGGATTTAGATTGCCAAGCGCACTAGATAACAGACCGCTTAATTATGCTGAGTTTAACAATAAGATTAATCAAGTTATCTATGCATCAGCTACACCAGGAGACTATGAATTAAATCAAACCAATAAAATAATTGAACAAATAATTAGACCTACAGGATTATTGGATCCAAAAGTGTTTGTTAGAAAAAAAGAAAATCAAATAGATGATATGTTAATTGAAATAGATAAAACAATTGAAAGAAATGAAAGGGTACTAATTACTACACTAACAATTAAAATGAGTGAAGATTTAACTGAATACTTAAAAGGTTTTGGCTATAAGATAGGTTATTTACATTCTAAAATAAAATCTTTAGATAGAATGGAAGTAATTAGAAAGTTAAGATTAGGAACATATGATATCTTAGTTGGTATAAATTTGTTAAGAGAAGGCTTAGATTTACCAGAAGTTTCTTTGATAACAATTTTAGATGCGGACAAAGAAGGTTTCTTAAGAAGTGGTAAATCATTAATTCAAATAATAGGTAGGGCAGCAAGAAACAATAACGGTAGAGTTATTATGTACGCAAATAAGATTACAAACTCAATGAGAAAAGCAATTGATGAAACTAATCGTAGAAGAACTATACAAGACCAATATAATAAGGATAATAATATAACTCCTAAGACAATCTTAAAAAGCATTCATGAAAGAATTTCAATTCAAACTGATGCTAAGAAAGAAGTTAAAGATTTCAATAGGCTTTCACAAAAAGATGTTCTTAAAAACATTAATATGTTAGAAAAACAAATGTATATATATGCAAAAGAATTAGATTTTGAAAAAGCAGCGGAAATAAGAGATGTTATTTTTGAATTGAAGGGATATTTAAAGTAAAAATCAATAAAATCAATAAAAACATTAATAATATTAATTAAAAAGCCACTAAAAATGGCTTTTTTTAATAAAAATATAAAAAAAATCAATAAAAAGCTTGACATTATGAAAATGTTTGATATAATTAAGGTATAAGTTAAGAAAGTTAATTCGAAACGGGTTAATTTGAAATAAACTTAAAAATAAAATTGAATTGTTCTTCAGGGGGATGGTTCAATTGCGATTACTTGTAAACAATAAAGTAAATCGAATTTAGGAAGGGGAATTAAAATGAATAAAACACGCAAATTACAAAAAATAGAAGAAAACAATAGTGACTGTGGTAAATGTTATGATTATTCAAGCCCGAACAATTATTGGCAAAGCTTCTATGCGCAACAAAAAATACGTTAATTATTCAGAGAAATGCAAGGGATTTGAAAGTACAGGTTTGAATTATGTTATAATTCTACTAAAGGAGTGTTTTGATGAAAAACTTTAGTTTAATATTATCATCGGTTCTGACCCTTATAGTATTTTCATTTTCCTTAGCATCTGGAGAGCAATCTGGATCGTTGAGCTTGGGAATATCAAATTTTATTTTTGATATAATAACCGACTTATTTCCAAACAATGGTATCGTAATAGCTGATTTACATATAGTAATAAGGAAGTCAGCACATATGTTTGAATATTTTATTTTAGGAATATCTTGGTTTTTTACAGGTAAATTATGGAATTTATCATATTTAAGAATCCTAGTTATCGGACTATTAATAGCTTCGGCTGATGAAGTTATTCAAATTTATGCTGAAAACAGAGGGCCTAGCATGCTAGACGCTATTGTATATGATTTTATACCGTTTACAATCTCAAGTCTATTACTTTTATTACTAAATAATAAAAAGGGGAGAACAGAAATGACAGCAAGCACATTAGCAAAGCTTCAGACCAACTCAATATCGGCTGAAGCGGCTTATAAAGAAATTTACACTAAAAAAAGGAAACGTATACCTTTAACGAAAAGAGCACATTTTGTTAAACTTAGAATTAATATTCCTGAAGAAAAGGGAGTGAATAAATTCTTGAAAGTATTATTCTTTATACCAACACCAATATTTATCTTCAGGTTTTTTATGATGTTTATTAAAGAAGATAAATTAGGCGATGATATGCCTTTAAATAAAAGAGAAATATTAGATTTAATTACTCACAAAGGAATAAACATAGATGTTAATACGCATTCTGGCGAAAAAGTAACAATAAAGACTATATAGAAGGGAAAATAAAATGGCTAAAATAAAAATTGATAAGGAACTAGGTATCCTTAAAAGACTAACAAAGACAGCGACAAAGGGAGTGGCAAAATATCCGGTTATCTCAGAGTGTCCGATATGTCATAGCGACTTAATTGTTACACAATTGAAGTGTACAAACTGCGAAACAGAATATAAAGGAAAATTTACATTGTCTAAATTTAACTACTTAGATACAGAAAAGCTGTTCTTTATCGAAGTGTTTGTTAAAAATAGAGGAAACATTAAGGCGATTGAAAAGGAAATGGGTTTATCTTATCCAACAATTAAAAAGATGTTAGATGAAGTAATTGAACAACTAGGGTACCAAACTAATCCGGTCGAAGAAAAGAAGGAAGAGTATAAAGGGCCAACTAGAAACGAAATATTACAAAAAATAGATAGTGGTGAAATCAATGTTGAAGAAGCTACTAAATTATTAGCACAAGTTAAATAGGAGGGAATATCATGGGAAAAACAGAATTAAAGGAAGAAAGATTGAAGATATTAGAATTACTATCAAAAGGAGTTATAACAGCAGGAGAAGCTGAAAAACTACTTGCAGCTATAGGCAAAGGTGAATCAGAACCAGAAGTTATTATGCCAGCAAAGAAAAAAGATCAATTTAAAATGTTAAAAGTATTAGTTGATTCAGCTGATGGAGATGAAGTAAGAATTGAGTTACCAATAGAATTCGCTAAACTATTAAAGAATAGCAAGTTAACACATTTAGATTCAGATGATTTGGATGTTGATGTTGATATGTTAATTCAAATGATTAACTCAGGTGTTGTAGGGGAAATCGTTAACGTTAAATCTGCTGATGGAGATATTGTAAGAGTTATAGTAGAATAAGTATAATTATCCAACAAGGAGATACATCATGAAAGACCAAGTGACTACAAGACAAAACGTATTTAAAAATAAAAACTTCGCTTTACTATTTAGCGGAGTTTTAGTTTCGAATATAGCTTTTATGTTGTTTAACTTTGTAATGAGTTTATATATTCTAAGGATTTCAACTGAAGCGTACGGAGCAGAAAATGCGCCATTAATTCAGGGCTATTACTTGTTAGTGTCAGGAATTGTATTATTAATATTTATGCCGTTTGGTGGAGCATTAGCTGATAGATTCAATAAATCGAGAACAATGTACATTACCGATTACATTAGAGGTTTTGTTATTCTATCGGCAGGATTATTGATATATTTAACAAATGATCCAGAAACCAAGATTTTAGTGATTTTTATAATGGCTATTATCCTTGGTACTAATTCTGCATTTTTCAACCCTGCAGCAGGATCTTTACTTAAATTTATAGTAAAAGATGATGAATTACAACAATCTTCTAGCTATTTGAACGGGTCCAGGAATCTTCAAAATATAATTGGTTTAATATTTGGCGGTATCTTATACGCTTTGTTAGGTATCTACGTGATATTTTTTATTTGTGGAATTGCTTATTTGATATCGGCGGTCACTGAAATGTTTATTAAGTATGATGCCAAAGCGGCGGTTGGTAAAATGACACTTAAAAGTGTACTTAAAGATATAGCTGTTGGCGTAAAATATGTATATAATTTTAAACCGATATTTGTATTGTTAATGATGGCTTTGTTCCTAAATTTCTTTACGGTTCCAATATTTCAAAATGCAATACCGTATTTCATAGAGTTTGGATTATCAGAGGAAACTAAGTACCTTTTTATTGAATCGATGTCTATAGAAAACTGGTATTCTGTAATTATGATTGCAGCTTCAGTTTCTGGTATTATAATGTCAATTATTCTTTCTAGAAAAGAACCGAAGAAAAGGTATTTTAAAATCATTAGCAAGCATTTAATGGTATTTGTTGCAATAACGGTAATTATAAGCACATTAATGTGCATGTATTATTTGGATATATTAAATGTAAATACAATTCTTATTTCAATTACCATATTGCTGTTTATAATGGGATTCTCAAGTGTTGGATTCAACGTTCCGGTTGGTGTTACTATTCAAAGAACAGTAGACGCTGAACACCTCGGCAAAGTGCAAAGTGTATCAGGAGTTTTATCTCAAGCATTGATTCCTATTGCTGGATTAATTGCTGGGATTCTAATATCTAAAGTAGGGATTGTATCATTATACATTTTTTGTTCTATAGGCGTTGTAATTGTTATTATTTGGTATCTAAGTAATAAATACGCAAAGGAAATATAATAACTCGCTACAAGCGAGTTATATTTTTGGAGTAAATCGGTAATATATTATACATCTGTGTTATAATATAATGTGGGGTTTATTGAATTTGACACCCCGTTAGAAAGGATTTAATATGGATCAAGAGACTACTCAAAACTTAATAGTAAAAGCAGTTGATCTTACGCATGATGGACTAGGTGTTGTAAGATTAGAAGATGGATATACAGTATTTGTAGAGAATATGCTTAAAGGCGAAGTTGCGAGTATTGAAGTTACAGAGAGAAGAAAAAAATTTGGCTTTGGAAAAGTTATAGAATTTGTCCAAAAAAGTCCTTTTAGATTAGTACCTAAATGTAAACATTTTAATGAATGTGGTGGATGTCGTTTAATGCATATGGATTACGACGTACAAATTCAATTTAAAAAATATCGTTTAGAACTTATGATGAAGAAATTAAAATATGATCCTGCATTAGTTGATGATATAATTTGTATGGTTAACCCTTATTACTATCGTAATAAAGTAGAAATCAAATTTGCTCAAGGTGAAAAAGGTATTCAAGCAGGATTTTTTAGAGCTAAATCTCATCAAATTGTAGATTTGAATGAATGTTATACAATGTCAAAAAAATCTTTTGAATTACTTACTTTAATAAAAAATGTGTGTAATGAATTGGGAATACAGGCATATAACTCTGAGGATGAAACAGGAGTATTAAAATCTTGTATAATAAGAGAATCTACTAGAAACAAAGAAATAGTTTTTTTGTTAAACCTAGCGAAGGACTCTTTTGAGCAAGAGGAAGCTTTTGTCGAAAAGATATCAATCAAATATCCTTTGGTTAAGGGTATTGGTGTAGTAAATGCATTAGATGAATCTGTTTTTTCATCAGACGAAATTAGATTATTATATGGAAAAAATTACCTTAATGAAGAATTATTAGGAGTTAATTTTGAAATAGGATTCAGATCATTTTTTCAAGTCAATACAGTACAAACTGAAAGACTTTATAAAAAAGCTATACAATACGCTAGGCTTAGAAAAAAAGACAAAGTCATTGATGCATATTGTGGTATAGGTTCAATAGCTCTATCCGTAGCTAAAAAGGTATATAAAGTATTTGGAATTGAAGTTGTTGCTTCAGCTATCAAAGATGCTAAGAAGAATGCTGAAATTAACGGTATAAACAATGCTTTCTTTGAAGTTGGAAATGCGGGAAGTGTTATTCAAAAATGGAAAAAATACAATTTTGATTGTATATTTGTTGATCCACCAAGAAAAGGGTGCTCAAAAACATTTTTAAATACTATTATTAGTATGAAGATTCCTAAAATAATTTATATATCATGTAATCCAGCAACGCTGACTAGAGACTTAGAGCATTTAATTGAGGGCGGATATACCATTAAGGGTGTTACCCCTGTTGATATGTTCCCACAAACTCAACATGTTGAGTCAGTAACGTATTTAACTATTAAATAAATTTGAGCCAACTGACTTAGTCAGTTGGTTTTTAAATTTATTACATTAGAACATAATGAAATAGATAATTGATTGTGCTATAATTTTACTAGTTTATAAATATCTATTGAAATTACAGATTTATATAATGTTCTATAAAATTAAACCAATACAAGGTAAAGATATAGTTAAATTATTGAACTATAATAAGTGCATTAACAGGTGGATAAGTTTTATGTTAATACCTATTGCTATAAAGAAAAATATATTGATTAAATCAAATATGCTTAAAGACCTTAAAAAAGGAAGAAATTGTGAAATAAATGCTATTAATGGAGTGGCCTATGAGTATGGAGACAAAGTCGAATTCGATACACCTGTTGATAATAGAGTAGTGAAGGTAACTTATGACATAGAAAACAAGAAATTTATACCAAGTTGGAAAAACCATGCTTTGTTCGAAGATATACTATAAAAATTGCGGGGGTATTTTATGAAGGTGTTTATGATAGGAGGAACAGGCTTGTTAGGGTCTGTTGCAGCAAAAGAGATAATAGCTAACGGACATTTTGTAACTTCTTTGGCTTTACCACCAATGCCGAAGAGTACTTTTATACCACAAGATATGAAACTGTATTTAAAGGATTTTATGAAAATGTCTGATGAAGACCTATTAATATTGTTTAAAGACTGCGAAGGATTTGTTTTTGCAGCTGGAATTGACGAAAGAATAGAGGGAAAACCGCCAATTTATGAGGTATACAAAAAATACAATATTGAACCGATAAAACGACTATTATCTCTGGCAAAGAAGGCTGGAGTCAAGCATTCTGTTATTTTAGGTTCGTATTTTGTACATTTTAATAGAAAATGGAGTGATTTAAATTTATATGAAAACCACCCATATATTAGAAGTCGTGTTGATCAAGAAGAAATTGCGTTGTCATATAGCGACACCAATATGTCGGTATCAGTTTTGGAGCTTCCATACATTTTTGGAGTCCAACCAGGACGAAAACCAGTGTGGGTATTCTTAGTTGAGCAAATACAAAAAATGAAACTTCGAACTTTCTATCCTTCGGGTGGAACAACTATGATAACCGTAAACCAGGTAGGAAAACTAATAGCAAATGTTTTAGAAAAACCTGATGGAGCTAAATATATTCCTGTTGGATATTACAATTTAACTTGGAACGAAATGTTAGACGTATTTCATAAGACAATGAATATAAAAAGGAAAGTTTTTTCCATTCCAAAGTGGATATATAAATTAGTTTTATCGAAGTATAAAAGACAGTATAAAAAACGTGGGATTGAATCCGGATTAGATCTTGTTGGTTTAGCTGAAATAATGACTAAAAATGCTTTTATTGATAAGTCATACATTGATGAATTTGATGTTCCGGAGGATGATATTTATTTAGCTATTGATCAATCTGTAAAGTTATCTATGGATGTTATAGATGGTAAAGAAGAGATGATTGAAATGAAGGCAGAATAAATGATGTGATGTATGAATAAAAAATGAAACAAATGTAAGAATTTATCATTTTCTAAATAATTTAGTCAAAAGAGAATACACGGTAGAAAAAAAGTCGGATAGAGATTATTGTCAAACAGAGCTAGATAAAATACTAAAAATATAGAGAAAGCTTAGTTTTTCTCTTTTTTTTTATGTGATTTTTCATTGGAAACTTGACAAGGCGTTGACACGGTTCTTTTATATTTGATATAATTGTTATAACTTATAAAGGAGGTTAATGTATTAATATTGTTTCAAATATTTATATCAACAGTATAAATTATTAGTGTTTCGCACCAAGTATTACTATCTATAATATTATATTTTTAATGTCGGAATTATAGTGGCAAGAAATTATCGGACAAAAAAACACAAGGAGGAACAATGATATTACTTAAAGAGGTACTTTCTAAGTATCCAAAAGAACAAGAATATCTAATAGAAATCTTACTTGAATATCAAACATCTAAAAAGAATCATTATATATCAGCGGAAGATGTTGCAAGTATAGCTAAATATTTAGATATTCCTGAAAGTCAGGTATGTTCAGTCATATCTTTTTATACTATGTTATCTATGAAACCAAAGGGGAAATTCGTGATTCAAGTTTGTCACGATGTTCCTTGTTTTGTTAATGATTCAACAAGTATATACGACAAGTTAGCTGAACTGCTTGGAATACAAGATGGAGAAACCACAAAAGATGGTTTATTCACACTAGAAATAACTGAATGTATAGGGCGATGTAACGAATCGCCAGTAATGAGAGTAAACGATTCAGTTTATGTAAGTTTAACACCCGCAAAAGTAGAAAAAATTATCCAAAAATTGCGAGGTGATGCAAAGTGATTCAAATGAAAATGATAACAAATCGCTTTGGAAAAATAAATCCTTTATCTATTGATAGTTATATTAATTTGGATGGATATAAAGGATTAAAAAAAGCTTTATCAATTCATCCTACTAAAATTATTGATGAAATAGAGAAATCTAAAATAAGAGGTAGGGGTGGAGCTGGATTTCCAACTCATATTAAAGTTAGAGCTTTATCAAAACAACTAGGGGGAAAATTTATAGTATGTAACGCTGATGAAGGCGAACCTGGTAACTTTAAAGACAGAAGCATATTGGAAAATGATCCACATGCCGTTGTTGAAGGCATGATTATATTAGCTTATGCTACGGGAGCTAGTAAAGGTTACATTTATATCCGTGGCGAATATCAGAATGCCATAAAGATAATGAAAGCGACAATTAAAGCTGCAGAAGAAAAAAAATTATTAGGAGATAAAATACTTAACAAAAGTTTTAGTTTTAAAATTGAGATAAGATCTGGTGCTGGATCTTATGTATGTGGAGAGGAATTTTCTCTGATTGAATCTATTGAAGGTAAGCCAGGTAGATCAAGAACAAAGCCTCCATTTCCTACAGAAAAAGGAATCCACGATTTACCAACACTAATAAACAATGTTGAAACGTTTGCTAACTTCCCGCACATTATACTAATGGGTGGAGAGGAATTTGCAAAAATAGGAACTCCTTCTTCAACGGGGACAAAACTGATTAGTTTATCAGGTAATGTTAAGAATAAGGGGTTATATGAAGTTCCGTTTGGAACATCTATTAGAGATGTTATTTTTAAACTTGGAAAAGGTGTTAAGAATAATAGAAAAATTAAAATGGTACAGCTCGGTGGAGCATCAGGACCGCTTATTCCTGAATATATGCTAGATATGTCTATTGATTTTGATAGATTTGAGAACTTTGATTCAAAAACAGGGACCGGAGCTATTATAGTTATCGATGATAGATTTGATTTATTTGATGTTTTACTAATTAATATGAAATTTTTTGTTCATCAATCTTGTGGAAAATGCGCTCCATGTAGAGAAGGGCATGTTCAAATTGTTAACTTATTGAATAAGTTTATAAATCATCGCGCAACTGAGAAAGATTTGATGTCTATAGAAAACCTGGCTAATGTAATTCAACAAACATCACTATGTGGTTTAGGACAAACCTCAATGACTTCAATTATTTCTTCATTAAGGTACTTCCGTGATGATTACTTGTCGAAAGTGAGGTATTAGTTATGGTACATTTTAAAATCAATAATATTGATGTGACATGTGATGATAACACAACTATTTTAGAAGCTGCTAGAAAAAATCATATAGATATTCCAACATTATGTAACTATCCTGATTTAGAAATCAAATCAGAATGTAGAGTGTGTGTAGTTGAGATTAATGGACAAAAGAGATTGTTCACTTCATGTTCTACTGCAGCTAAGGAAGGTATGATAATTCAAACTAATTCGCCTAGAGTCTTAAATGCGAGAAAAACTATTATAGAATTAATATTAGCGAATCATGATGCTAATTGTGCAGTTTGTCCTAAAAATTTAAACTGTGAACTACAAGCGTTGGCTAATAAACTTGGAATCGATGAAAATAGATTTCCAACTGTATTAGAAGTGAAACCTATAGATAATCATAATCCAGTCTTAATCAGAAACATTAACCGTTGTATTAAATGCGGAAGATGTATTGATGTATGTAATAACGTCCAAGCTATGGGTGTTTTAGATGTCATGGGAAGAAGTAATACTATAGAAATAACACCAGCATTTGGTAAGTATTTATCAGATGAATTCTGTGTATTTTGTGGACAATGCGCGAGTGTTTGTCCTGTAGGAGCAATTATAGAAAGAGACGATACAGATCAAGTATGGGAAGCTATTAATAACCCTAATTTTCATGTTATCGTTCAAGTTGCGCCTGCTGTAAGAGTTTCTCTAGGTGAAGAACTTGGAATGGAACCTGGATCAATAGTAACTGAAAAAGTTATTGCTGCTTTAAAATACTTAGGGTTTGATGCAGTATATGATACAGACTTTGCAGCTGACTTAACAATCATGGAAGAAGGTACAGAATTAATAGGTAGAATTATGAACGGTGGTACACTACCGATGATGACTTCTTGTTGTCCTGGTTGGATTAGTTATGCTGAACAAAAATATCCAGAAATATTGGATCATATTTCAACATGTAAATCTCCTCAACAAATGTTTGGAACTTTAGCTAAATCATATTATGCTGAAAAAACAAGTTTAGATGCAAAAAATATTTTTGTTGTGTCTATAATGCCTTGTACAGCAAAAAAATATGAAGCTCAAAGAATAGAAATGAGTATTGATAACGTTAATCCTGATGTTGATGTTGTTTTAACAACTAGAGAATTAGGTAAAATGATAAGACAAATGGGAATTAATTTTGAAAATATCAAAGAGATGCCTTTTGATTTACCATTTGGAATAACTACAGGAGCTGCTGCTATATTTGGAGCTACTGGCGGTGTAATGGAAGCTGCATTAAGATCTGTCTATGAAATAGTTAATGAAAAAGAATTAACTGATTTGAACTTTAAATCAGTTAGGGGATTAGAAGGTTTAAAAGAAGCTGAAGTTGAATTAGGCGGTCAATTAGTGAAGGTTGCTGTTGCTCACACTCTAGGAAATGCTAAAATAATGTGTGAACAAGTTAAAGCCGGTACATCACCATATACATTTATAGAAATAATGTGTTGTCCTGGTGGATGTATTGGTGGTGGTGGCCAACCTTATGGTACGACTAAAGAAGTAAGGCAAAAGAGAATGGATGCTATTTATCAAGTGGATGAAAGTATGACCATTAGAAAATCACATAAAAACCCAGATATACTTGCTTTATATAAAGATTATCTAGAAAAGCCAAATTCTCAAAAAGCACATCATTTACTTCACACACATTATCATTCAAGAAATAAATAAATATAAAAGGCACTATATTTAGTGCCTTTTTTTATAATGAAACTAAAGGAATAACCTATATTTTTTATCTTTAAAGTGATAATATATATATGAGTATTTTGGAGGAACATAGTTTTATGCCAATAAAAAGAGATATTTTATTAGAAGAATTAGATTTACTTAGAGATAATTTAATTGAAGAAGAATATAAAAATACGGGATTAATTCCTGTTATTTGTAGTGATAAAGTATTAAAAGAAATTGCTGAAAAAAAGCCTTTGAAACAACAAGATTTTCTTGCTATTTCTGGAATAGATGAAGAATTTATAAAAAAATATTCAATCCGTTTTTTAAGAGCTATCTATAAAA
>Ga0075125_10000424_pt1 | contig 19135 bp, 36 predicted proteins | sample AntAceMetag02UKN_FD_69810 | JGI IMG/M metagenome (GOLD analysis project Ga0075125, IMG submission 69810) | Saline lake microbial communities from Ace Lake, Antarctica - Antarctic Ace Lake Metagenome 02UKN | ecosystem: Environmental > Aquatic > Non-marine Saline and Alkaline > Saline | place... | reverse complement strand
ATATTTTTGAACCTAGGTTCATTTACTTTGAACCGATGTAACACTTTTGCCTTATTTTCGTTATCATCTATAAGAGATACCTCTTTATTTAAAACGACAAACTTAATCTTTCGTGCCCATCTCCTTAAAACTAGGAATGGGCTCTTTTTTTATTTCATTAATAACCTTTCTATAATAGCTTTAATTACTGGACAACTCACAGCATTTCCCAAAGTTTTATATTTTTGGGTATCAGATATTTCTATTTGTTCTCCTTTTTCATCTATTCCGTATTTAGTCCAACCATCTGGAAATCCTTGTAGTCTTTCGCATTCAGTTGGTGTTAATCTACGGATTTTAGTATCCTTCTTTAATAAGTCCATATCACTATGATTCCCTCCACTATGTCCACCACCACTCAGAGTTGAAGCATAATCCTTCTTTTTAGAATTTCCTTTCTTATCAACTATCATGACCCCATGCCTATCTTGTCCTGTTAAGGTGAAACTTGGTTCACCATCCTCTTTTATTCTCCTACCATTTTGTCTTTTATTTATTCTATCAGGGGTAAGAACTGATTTTACTATATTCTTTTGATCGCCAGATGCACAATTTTCTGTAAGTGTTGGACAGGTTTTTTTGTATTCATAATATTTTAATCCTCGTTTTCCATCTTTGTATTTTGGTCTGCCCCTTAATATAGATTTTATAAATGGTTGTCTGTTTCCTCCTTGTGCTGTATTCAATGTTGGACTTAATCCTTCTTCTGAATATACTCTATTGTTTGAATGAGTTGGATTATTTAGTTGTTTAATTATAGGAGTTTGTCCGCCACCTTTTCCCATCGCTTCTGTTAATGCTGGACTTTGTTCTATTATCTCTCCTGCGTGATTCTGTAATCCACCCCTTGCTATTACCTTTGGAATGCTTTTATATCTATCAATCGTTTTGTCTGTTTCTCCGATAGGAAATACTTTTGGTCTGGGTTCTCCTCTAATATTTCCGACAATGAACACTCTTTCCCTATTCTGGGGGACTCCGAAATTCTTGCTGTTAAGCACTTGCCATTGAATATCATACCCCAATTCATTAAGCGTGGACAAGATGGTTCTAAAAGTTCTTCCGCTGTCGTGAGAAAGCAATCCCTTAACATTTTCAAGTAGTAAATATTTTGGTTTTTTTTCTTTAATAATCCTTGCGATGTCAAAGAATAAAGTGCCTCTTGTGTCTTTAAATCCAAGTCGCTTTCCAGCAATGCTAAAACTTTGGCAAGGAAACCCTCCGACAACGAGGTCGAAGTCTGGGAGTTCTTTAGCAATGATTTTTGTGATGTCTCCATAGTTTTTATGGTTAAATTGTTTTTTGTAGATTTGGACGGCATATTTGTCGATTTCACTATATGCAACAAAATTTGCTCTTTCTCCGATTGCTTCAATAATTCCAAGTTCAAAACCTCCAATTCCTGAGAACAATGAACACACTTTAATTTTTCCATTTTGGTTTGACATATCTTTGACATATTTCTCTTGTTTCGTTAAAAGACAAGATATTACTTTTAATTAAATTACACCTTGCACAAGCCAAACATATATTTCCTTTAATATAACCTTTTTTGTTATCTATTCTATCTATTGTTAATCTATGAATATTCATATTCGGCATTAACCATTGGTTTTCTGTTATCTTGTCTTGTGGAATATCACAATAAGCACATTTTAGTTCTTGCTCATTATACCATTCCTCAAATTCATCTGTCGTAAATTCAAATGGGATATTATGTGATAAAGCATTACATCTCTTTTTGGCACATATTATTCTTGGATTATTGCCAATTATCCTATTCCTATATTCTGCATAATAATTCTGCATTGTTCCCCATTTTTTTAGGATAGATTTTTTAGTTGCTTTCGCTTGACATTCTTTACATGAGGGGTATTTACCGTCTTTGTATCGTTTTGCATTATAGAAGTCAGATAACTTTTTTTTCCGACCACATTTAGAACATTGTTTTTCCATATGTATATTGTATCACACTTACGACAATAATACAATATTGGGACTTTCATTGGGATTTTCGGAGTAACCAATACAAGTGGGGTGCAATCTGAACTTGGATTTGCACATAGGCTCGGACACATTGGCTTCCAACTTACTTTCCTTTTGTCTTTGTCTCCCGAGTTCCACCTCATTAGATATTGTTTCATATTCTTGTTTATCTTTGGTCTTTTGGTCGGATTGATCGACACAAGTGGAACTTGCCCTCCCCCTGTTCCCATTGATTGTTGAAGTGTCGGTGCTAACCCCTGTGTCTGATAAAGAACATTTCTCTGACTGCTCTTTGGGTTCAATGGTATCGCCATTACTTTCATTGTTTTCTTCATATGCTTGTTGTATTCCTAATTCGAAACCACCAATGCCACTGAATAAACTTAAATATTTCATAATTCATTTTCTTTTCTGAAACCCTGAAGTTCAGACAATAATCTTGCAAAATATTTTCTCTTTATAACTATTAAGGGTTCTTGATATGGTTTTGCTATTTCTAAAAAATGAGATTTGTTTTGAGCTTCATCAGTTAATTTACTCATCTCATCATCTATCTTTTTAGGAAGAGCAGTGGTGCCAAATTTAAGATCTACTATAAATTCTTTAAATATAGAATTTCCCAAATCAATCAAATCTCCTGGCCAACTTGTGAATGCTCCAGACCTTGGAGTTCTTTTAATATTTGAATCAAGAGCTTTTGACCAAAACTTTGCAGATTCAGTTTCATATCTTGCTCCTTTTCTCTTATTTTGTTTTCCTAATTTATGAAAATCTACTGTCATTTTATTTAATTAAAATCTTTATATTTAACTTTTGTAATTATTCTATGCCCTCTTCTAGTTTTTAATTCGACCCTTGGTCTTGCTACAATTCCTTCTGCTGTAAAGTCACCCCATAGAGAATTAAAGCCCTTTTTACACATTTCAATCGCATCATTAAGTGTTCCATATCCAACTATTGGCACTACTTTCAATCCGAGTTTTTCAGCAATATCTTCAACATTTTCTCTTTCAAGCCAAATGCCATTTATCCAAACATCGAATAAAACAAAATCTACTCCATCTGCAATATAATTACCACCACCTTTTTGGATTTTAGCACCATATCCTTCACCAAATAAAACTACATTCAATTTTTCTTCGTCTTTTGGTTCTTCTGGAAAAATATCAGATAATATTTTTCTCTGTTCCATTGTCTTAAAATGCTCATCTAGTTTCTGAATTAGATTATATGGTAATTGAGCATTATCAGATCGACCTGCGAAGACAACATCATTTCCATTCCACATTATTCTAATATTTGTTCCATCAACTTTTTCAGTAAAAACCCATTGGTTGTCTTTTAAGTATTTTAGTTCTGGTGTAGTCCATTCTCCAATAATAAACCTTCTATCTCCTCCCATATTTCTTTTAAAGAGAGATAATATTTTGTGATATTTTAATGATTGTTTCATATTTATTATTTAATTATTTTTGATTTTCCTTAGTAATAAAATAGAAATTTTTACTAGCTTTGCCGTCTCTAACAAATTTAGTAAAAGAAGTATTTGGTTCCACATTAATCGCAAAAAGATAAAGTTTTTCTGACTCTAAGTTATTGAGAATAATACTATGAGTAGTGGTACTAGAAAATTTGCTAATAAGTCTTAATTTATTTTCATTATCATCTCCAGTAAAAATCTTTAATTGAAAATGTGTCCAAATGCTATTTAAATATGTTTCGGGGATGGTACGAAGAGGAATAGGATATTTTATAAATTTATAAGACCTAAACCATACAATATTGTTGCTCTCTTTATTGGTTTTCCAATCTATCGTTGCTGAGTTCGAAGTAATATTGGAAACATAAACATCAGAAATAATCAAATTAGAAACTTGAGGCTTAGAATCTTTTGAAATGATATGTATAATAAATACAATAGATATTATTGAGAGTAATAAAATTAATCCTACTATTAACCATTGTTTTGTTCTTTTCATATTTTTTATACTTTAATTATTACTTTTGCCAAACTTTGGTTTAAGTTATATTCTCCATCAGCCATATCATCAACAGCTATATCTACCTTTTCTGCTCCTTTTGGAATAACTCTAATAATATCTTCTAACCCCAATCTACGAACTACCATTTTAGCATAATCTACTCCACCACCAGACCATACAATCACATCCCAACCAATTTTTTTAAACCACAATAACGAATCAATCACCCAGTATCTTGGAGCATTTTTCATATCTATTAGAGTTCCATCTATATCAAATGCTATTTTTTGTTTTATAGACATATTATTTTGGTGATACAGGAGATTCTCCTTTACTAACTGTAGGTTCTTCTTTTTTCTCTTCCTTACCGACCTTTGTTTCTGGCTTCTTTTCTTCTTCTATCATACTTTGCACTTCGAAAGTTGCACCATATTTATTAATAATTGGAGTTAACAACAACTTATGCTTTTTACAAACCTCATCTATTTCTCTTAAAAACTCATTTACCTTTTCTTTTTTTTCTTCTTCAGCTTGTTTGATCGCTCTATTTCTATCTTTTTTAAATCCCATAATTTTATATTATTTATTTTAACCTTTGATTGTTTGAGTTATTTGTCGGATTTTTAGTTTGTTCAAAAGTCCATTTCATTAATTCCATAACGGATGTCGTACTTGGTAACATTGTTGTGTTTATTATCATATCTGCTACCAACTCATCTAATGCCCTGTGGAGTCGTTTATGTTGTTTAATGTGTTCTTGTTTAGTCATATTTTTACTTTATTTTATTTCGACCCTTATTTCTTCTCTCAAAGTAGAATTGGATTTTCCTCATCTTTAGGCTAATAACCCTTTTCTTTCTAAAAAAAATTAAAGATGATTCTTTTGGGCAGTCTAATATCAAGCCTATCACAAACGGGTTCACTCAATATTGCCGTCCACCAACCAATTCTACTTTCAAAGAAGAAACTGAACCATGGTTCACTTACCAAAACTTGAAACAATCTTACCATCACTCGGTTTAAACTTACTTTTTTCTCCACAAATCCTACATCTCCAATATCTTATTTCTTCCCATTCACATTCATGCTCATTCAGATCAGCAAGAGTTTTTATTCCAGCTTTTAAACATTTAACTTCTTGCTCTAAGTGACCTCTAGTAAGCAATCTTGCTTTTTCCACTAGTTCTTTTACATTTTCTTTTTTAACAACTGGTAGAAGTGCTCTCAAAGCTGTCCAATGAGTATCTGCTAGTTCTTCTGGTTTATAGTTATATTCTTCTACAAAGGTAGTGTAAATTTGAATTAGATAGTATGCTTTTCTAAGTTCGATATTTACATCAGAGGAAGCAATAAATTGCTCAAAACTTTCAAATTCTTCTGATCCTTCTCCAAGATATCTATATAATTTGTTTTCTTTGATATTTTTTAATTCCTTGCCGATATATACATACGAAATTGAAGCAACTTGTTTGAATTTTAAAAGACTATTGTAAGACTTTTTTGCTATTATATTTTTTTGTTTTAGTGAAAGTCCTTTTTCCATATTATTTTAATAATTTTTTATTAATAACCATTACGAAATGTTTCCTCTTCTTCCTCCTCTGCTTTAATTTTCCAATATTTTTGTATTTCTTCTTTAAGACTATAATTAGCCCAATGTATTACTCCATCATCACTTAATCTTAAAATACTTAACATACAAACTGGACATTCTATTTCTTCTAACATTTCTTTAACTTTATCTTCAAACACCCTGCAATATGTTTCAACAATCCCTCCATTCTCTTTGTGAGACATCAACTCTTTATATGCTTTATTAATAATTTTAATCTCTTTTTTATAATTTCCTTTTCTGTCACAAAGTCCACATGTTCTATTGGGATTAAGAGTACAATGCTCCTCATGTTTTTTTATAGAATTAAATGTCAAACTATGTTTTTTACAGAAGTCGCAGTAATATACTTTTTTATTTTTTACTTTCATTTATTTTTTTTAAGACATTTATTACAGAAAACAGAGTTATCGTCTTCTTTTTCTGCTCCACACTTTAAACATATCTTCCCTTTTTTAATTTTCTCTTGATATTCTTTTATAGTTTGTTCAATACATTCGTTAGCATATTCAATAACATCATCAACCCCTAAATTAGCAACCCAATTATCAAAATTATCTACCATATCATCATCAAGTCCAGAATATTGTTTAGCATGTTCATCGCTTAAAAAATCTTCAAATGTTTTTATTTTCATATTTATTTAAGATTGTTATTCATATAATGATTTTCTATATTCATCGCTGTTCCAAAAAGTAAAACACCAATGGCTATCTTCCAATCCACAATCCATAATAACATCATTGCTATAATAAAGATTGTCCAACCAACTATATTTACTATTGTTTTGTCATCCATATATTTTAATTGTTAGTTAACCTTTAATTAAAAAATTGTGAAAGTCCTCATCTAATTCATTTTCAATTTCTTCATTAGTCTTTATAGAAACAAAAGCTCCCATTTTCTTTTCCTCCTTTTTTAAAAGTTTTAATGTAAGTCTTTCTTCTGCGTCTTGTCTTGTTAAAACTATTGTTGATTGAATACCCATATATTTTAATTGTTAGTTAGCTTTTCCAACACAAACTCCCCAAGTGTTTTACTTCCTCTATATTTTCTCCACTTTTCTTTAATATCTGATTCTCTATTTATATATGCTTTTATTATCTCTTTCTTTGTTTCTTCTTGAGATTTAGTAATAAGTTTTTGGATTTTTTTGGAATATTTTAAAGTTAGATGTGAGCCATCTGGATGTGGATTTTTTCCAGCTGTCATAAATAGAAAAGCACCCCATTCTCCAAATGCTTGAATCATTAATGTTCTTGTTTTTTCTTTTAGTTTATCTTCTGGCATATATTAAATTTCTCCATAAATTAAATATCCAATAATCAATACCATTGCGACAAAAGAGAAAACTGGTATTATAAATCCTATAAAAAATGATTTAAAATCTTCGCTCATATATTTTAATTGTTAGTTAAAAACCACACACCAGATACTTCCCTATAAACATTTGTTTTATCCTTGTCTTCTACAAGAGCAGATATACTGATATTGTTTAATCCCAACTCTGTAGAAGGATTACTCCAATATTTATAAAATTCCTTAATTATTTTCTCTTTTAATTTACTCATATATTTTAATTGTTAGTTATCTAAAAGAATTTTTAATGATTTATCATATCTTTTTATCATAGATGGTGGTTGGATTGAAATAGTATCAGATAGATTGTCAACTATATCAGATATTTTAATTTCAACTGCTAATTCATTTTTTTTAAGCCTTCTAATATAATCAAAATGTTTTTCTCCCTCTCTGCGACTTAAGGCATCTAACACGACAATGACCTTTGTTCCAAATTGTGTTAAGTCTTTTAACTCTAATTCTGTGTCCTCTATAACATCATGTAATATCGCTATTGTTTTTCTTGTATCATCATTAAATAAACTTGCTACTCTTAATGGATGAACTATATAAGGAATACAACTTTGCTTTCTTAGTTGACCATTATGTGCATTATATGCAATTTTTAATGCTTCTTTATACATTATCAGTTATAACTTTATTTAATGGCGATACATTTTAAATGCTTCGTCATCACAAGGGACAATTTTCCTAATGGTTTCTTTTGAGTGAACCTTATCGCCAAAATCACGAATATATTTATAAGAACAGTCAGCAAGATGACAATAAATAGCCCAATCGTGTATATATCCTCTAACTGCAACCCATTTTAATTGTTTTCCAGAGTTCATCATATTTATTCCGTCAGGACTATCAATTATTTCTCCTTTGGCAAAAATACCAGATTCCATTTTTTTTAATTGTTTGATTGTTAACATATTTTTATATTATCCTTTAATTACTGCAAGGGGAGAAAGTTCAACTAAAATCCTGACTAAGTCTGACTGATTAGCCATTACCTCTTTTATCGGTTTATAACTTCCAGGAGCCTCGTCTAAATCTTTAACTCCTCTTATGCTATGTAAAATACCTTTGTCATTTAATGCTTTGACTTCTTCTTCTAAATTAAGTTCTCTTTGGGCTTGTTTTCTTCCCATCTTTCTTCCTGCTCCGTGAGAACAAGACATAAAACTTTCTGGATTTCCTAATCCTTCTACAATATAACTTGAAGTTCCTTGACTACCTGGAATTATACCGATCAATCCTTCTGTTGCTTTTGTTGCTCCTTTTCTATGAACCCATACATTCTGTCCAAAGTGATTTTCTAATGAAGCATAATTGTGAGCTATGTTTATCATTTCATCATATAAAATTTTATGATTATTTTCAAAAGTATCTGTAAATATATCAATTATTCTATCCATCATCAATTTTCTATTAGCAAGAGCAAACTCTACACAATAATTCATCTCTCTTAAATATGCTTGTCCTTCATCACTTTCTACTGGTAGAAATGCTAATTCCCATTTTTTTGGAACTTGACTAAACCATTTTTTATTTAACTCTATTGCTTTCTTATTATAATAATTTGCTACTTGAAATCCAAGATTTCTACTACCTGAATGTATCATAACCCAAATATATCCATCTGAACCTTTTTGTATTTCTATAAAGTGATTTCCACCACCAAGAGTTCCAAGAGATTTTAATGCATTATCATATTGCTCTTCAATTCTTTTATAGCCATTTTTTAGTAATGGTGGATTTACTAATCCATCAGTATCTGGCATTAAATTTTCATCTTGTTTTTCTTTATGTTTATCAAATCCAACAGGTATTGCTTTTCTGATCTCTCTCATTATTGTTTGTAGATGTGGGTTTATATCATCTATTGTTAAAGAAGTCTTAACGGCACACATACCACAACCAATATCAACTCCAACTGCATTAGGAACTATTACATCTTTTGTAGCCATTACTCCACCAATTGGCATACCATAACCTTGATGAGCATCTGGCATAATAGCAATATGTTTAAAAGCAAACGGAAGTTCTGTTAAATGTTTAGCTTGTTCTAGTGCTCCTTCCTCAATATCTTCTGCCCATATTTTTAATGGTATTTTTGTATTTAATATTTTCATATTTATAACTTTTTAATATTATCTATTATATCTTGTTTTATATTTTTAACATCTTTTTTGTTTTTAAACATTGAAAAAAAATTTGAGTTTTTAATCCCAGCAATCCCTATAAAAACTAAATCAATTCCAGAACTTAAATCTCCCACTACTTCTGAATCTTTTTTGTAAACTTGATATTCATTATCATTATATACTAAATCTTCTTTTTTAGGTTTATATTTCATATATTTACTTAAAGACTTTATCTTGACACTTTTGGCAAAGTCCTGAAATCTTATATTCTTTCTTTGACAGTTCATCTTTAAACTCTGTTGCTATGTTAAGTTCTCTACCACAATTTGCACAACGACCATGTTCAATTCTATTAAGTGCTTCAGGAAACCATTGTTTTACTATTTTTTTATTCATATTATTAAATAAGATAAATTAAAGCTCTCCAAAGCCCCAATGCAACTACTATAAAGAATAGAATCATTATGCCGAGCATTAAGGCAATTAATAAAATTGTTCCTATTACAGTGAATACTGTAATTATCGTTTCAATACAGTGTTTTATATATCTCCACAAATTTGAAAGTATTTTTTTCATAGTTTTTATGATAATTGCTCTTGTCTTTTTTTCTTACGATACTCTAAATAGTATTTCTTATTTTCAAAATAATTTTTTAGATGGGCTTTTCTTAATTTCTTCTGATTTTTTAAATAATATTGTTTATTATATTCTGGTGTATTGCTCATAGTTTTATTTTAAGTTGAGATTATTTTTTCTTTATATGTTAAAAAATGTTTTAATTCATCACTGCTTACCATCTTACTTAGTTTAGTTATTCTTTCTTCGTTTAACCATTGGCGAAGTATAGCAATTCTTTGTTCAAAATCTTCTTCTTCTATTATATAATATTTCATAATACTTTTTTATTAATCTCTGCTGAAATCTGTTTAATAATTTTTGGATTTTCATTAAGAAACTTCTTTACACCTTCTATCCCTTGTCCCAATTTTTCTTCTCCAAAATAAAACCAACTACCTGCTTTTTGGACTACTTCATATAATATTCCAACATTTATAGTATCTACAATTTTAGAAATCCCCTCTGTATAATAAATATCAAATTCTGTAACCTTGAATGGAGATCCTACTTTATTTTTAACAATCTTTGCTCTATGCCTTGAGCCAATAAATTCTTCTTTACTTTTAATTTTGGCTATTTTTCTTAAATCCATTCTTACTGATGAAAAAAACTTTAATGCTAGTCCTCCCGATGTCGTTTCTGGGTTTCCATAGGCATTAATTTTCATTCTTATTTGATTCAAAAATATAACAACTGTGTTTGTGCTTGATATAATCCCCGATAGTTTTCTTAATGCCTTGCTCATTAATCTTGCTTGAAGTCCTATCTGTTGTTGTCCCATTTCTCCTTCTATTTCTGCCTTTGGGGTTAATGCGGCAACTGAATCAATAACCACAACACTAACTTTTCCAGAACGAACTAAGTTATCTAATAAATCTAATGCCTCTTCCCCACAATTTGGTTGAGATATCAAAAGTTCTTTCATGTTTATTCCTATTCTTTTTGCATAATCACGATCAAGTGCATGTTCTACATCTATAAAGGCACAAATTTCTCCATTTCTTTGTCTTTCAGCAATAGCATGCAACGCTAATGTTGTTTTGCCACTTGATTCTGGTCCAAATATCTCTATAACTCTACCTTTAGGAAGCCCACCATTTAATATCATATCTATTGATAAAATTCCAGTGGATTGAAAATCAACAGATTTTTTTTCTTCAAGAGTAGCGATAGAATCATTACCAAACTTTTTCTTTATATATTTTATTAATTCCTCTATGTCTTTGTTCATGTTTATTTCAATAGATTTAAGATACTGTCTTTTTCTAATACTTCAGGCGATAAATCAATATCAATGTTATCTTCATCATCAATATTCTCTTTATCATTAACGATTTTTGCACCAGATTTTTCTAAAATATCTTTAAGACTAATAGTGTTCTCATAAAAATCTAAAAGATATTCTCTACTATTATCTACAAACTCTGACCCTCCAGAAGAAATTGATCTCCCTATATATGTTTCGGCAAAATAGAATCTACATTCATTTGTTGTAGTAATCATTAATCCTAATATTTTTTCTCTTTTATTAATTTTTGATTCAACTACCGAAATTACATTGTTTGGGTTAACCATATAATTTTCTTTAAAATCATTTGGGTGTTCTTTGGCAACAATTATTTTAAATGGAACTTCTCTCTCTTCATTGTAGTTAAAATAGTTTACAAATAAGATAGATGCTTCTTTTTTTTGTCTTTTTACATAAAACAATTCAGTAGCACCTCGTGGTTTTGGAGCATCAACAATATCTCCAGAGAATAATATGTCTCTGCTTTCTGTTCTATATGAAGCATCCCAACCAATCTTTTCTCCCGATGGCTTGATCATAGACAAATCTAAATCTATTGGATGTCCATTAACATTCTCCCAATGAATACCAAAAATCATATCTCTAGGTATTGAAACAAAAGTTCCAGAAGGAAAATTACCAGTAAATTGTTTTTCAGTCATTGGAAGAGAATAGTTAACATGTTCTGGAATATAAATCTTTTTACCTTTTACATTTTTGCTGACATTTTTAGTTATGGATTCTAAAACAATATTTAGAATGCTTTTAGCTATGTCTTGTTTTGAAAAACTGAAGTCAGTAGCATACCCCTTACCATTTCTTATCTTATACAATATTGACTTACAACTTTTAGTTCTAAATTTTAAAGCATAGGATAGTCTTATCTTTCTAAAAATATTAACTCTATCTAATTCTGCCATCAATTTTTTCTCATCTATCTTTTCACCTTTCTTAATCTTCGCAGTAATGCTATTGAGATAATCTTCTGGCATTGGTTTGTGATGAATTACAGCAAGTCTTCTTATCCTGTTTACATAAGGTTTTAATTTTGGAGTTGTTCTAAGGGCTAAAAATATTGGTTTGAATCTATAAAAGATTTTAGCCAAATTAGGTAACCCATATTCTTTACCATAGTCAGCAAATAATTTTACAATCTTTTCTTTCTTTGCTTCTCTAATTTCTCTTATTACTGCCGAACTTTTAATTAACAAAGTTTTACCTATCGTCTTGTAAACAACATATCTTAAAAACTCAACAGGATTTTCTGGAACTAAATTTAGATAATCATATAGAGCTATCTTTACTTCTTTGTTTTTGATATTTCTGATCTCTTCTTCATTCAATTTAACAAATATTGCTATATCTAAAACATCTTTTATTGTTTCCTCTTTTAAGGCAATTCCTGAGCTAAGTAAGTTCAATAACTTTTCTTTTAATTCTTTTTTAGTATATCCCTTTATAACTACAAGCTGAATATTATCTATATTAAGGTTTGGAATTTCCAATTTCTCTTTTGGAATGTAAATATAATTACTTCCTACTTTATTTGATTTAAAATCTTTTAACCCAATTATTTTTCCACCTAAATTATTTACACCCCATTGTTCTCCCTTCTCTTCTATATATTCTTCTGGGTAATCTTTCCCATAGGTAGTAAGATAATGAGCTATTTGTTCAACTACTAATTGCTCTAAATCAGCTTCTTTTATTTTTGTCCAAGATTTGTGAAAAGAATTGTTCAATTTTTCAGCAGTTATCCCGATTGTCTTTTCTACTAATTTAATTAATTCATCAAAATCAGAATAATTATAAACTACTTCAGGAGAAAAGATAAATCCTTTTTTAATAGTTTTTTCCAATAATTTTTTATTTGCCTTCCCTTTTTTTATTTTAATTGGAACTGCCTTGAAGAGTCTAATTGTTGATTCCTTAATTGTTGTTTTCATATTTTTAGTAGTGGCGGGCAGTAAAAATGGTAATGATTTTTAATAGGAACTGCCTATGCCACATGGTTATTTTTAGTAGTAGCGAGTAGTAATAATAATTACATAAATGATTTTTAATAGGAACTACTTATGCTACTATGTTATTTTCGTGTCGAGAAGGTAGGGGTTGAACCTACATCACCAGATTTGTATTTAAAATAGGAACTTTTTATGCATTTTAGGGCTAAAAGTAAGTTTATGTCTGGTGCTCTACCATTGAGCTACTTCTCGTAAGGGCGGATAGTAAAATTCCAATATTTTGATAGGAACTATCTATGCCTTATCGTTTCATTTTTTCATTTTTAACCAATATGTTTTAGAAGCCTTTTTTTGAATTTCTTTAGCTTTCTTTGGGTTCTTCTCTCTCCATAAGGCACTACGAAATGTTTGTTTTTGTCGAAAGTTTTTATGATCTGTTATCCAACGCATTGTGGCAATTGTGGTATGAAAAATTCCTGCTAATTCCTTTATACTAGTAAAACTGCCATCATACAGTTCCTTAATCTCTATTCGTTCTCCTTTATTTATTTCTCTTGATTTTTGCATTAAAGTGTTTGTTATACTTGACCTATGTAGGTAAATATAGTAATATAATAAACAATACTAACTATCTACCTATCTCTATTATACTCTTTTTTGACACTTTGTCAATAGGTAGATTAAAAAATAAGTAAACTATGTCAAAGATTAAAGCCAAAGACAAGGGAAGACCATCTATTTTAAAAGACGATGAACTTCTCGATAAATATATCAGAATTTGGATAGACCAATTTTGGTATCATTTGCCAGTTTGGGAGTTAGCTAAAAAAAATAAATGTTCCCAAGCCACCATTAAACGAGCCATATCTTTTGTTAATAAGCAGTTTGTAAAGATACCAAACAAAGAGCTTTTAAAAGGTGCTATCTTTTCAATTTCTGAAAGAATAAAGAGACTAACTGCCCAACTAGAAGAAGAATACGAGAGAGAGCCAGCAGCGACTAGATCCATTGTCGAACTGAATAGAGAAATTAGAGCAGATGAAATCGAATTAAATAAAATAAGAAATATCTATCAGGAGAAATACTCTATTCAATTAGAAGACTCAAGTTCAATCAAAGAAATTTTGAAAATATTATCTGAAGCAAAAAAATAAAGGCCGAAAGTTAATTAACACAAATAAAAATATGTCATTATTTATATGGGCAAACAAATTAGTCAAAAAACTTGATTGGATAGATGTAAAATTAGTTGCATTTGCAGGAATTTTCATTGGTATATTACTAGCAAGATGGATTCCTTTGTTATCTGAAATTAGTGTATGGTGGTTAATAGTATTAGGCGGATTATGTCTTGCTAGAGTCTATTATGTAATATTCTCTAAATAATTGAACCAAGGTGCAATTTATGGCTGAAATAGATTTAAAAATTAGGGTAGAAACTCTTGCTGAAGCTCAGAAGAGTTTCTATTCTTTTGTAGATAATATCTTCTCCAAGAGTTTCAATAACTTTTTTTCAGGAGATTATATTAAAAATTCCTGTGATTTTCTCCAAAAATACGATAGGACTATGAAGATAGCCGCTCGTTCTCATTTCAAATCCACCTCTTTATATGCTTATGTAATGTTTAATATAATGTTTCGGGGTATAAAAGAAGATTTGGATATTAGATATTTCAGCTATAATGAAACTTTAGCAGGTTGGCACATTCAACAAATTAAATCTCTTATAGAAAAAAATCCATATTTCAAGGAAATTATTAACTTAAAGCCTATCGCTGAAAATATTGGAGCATACACTTGGGATAGAAAACATGTAGTTAGAATTAGACCTGTGGGTATTGTTTCGTTTTCTAGGGGGGCTAAAAGTGATATTTTGCTTTTAGACGATATCTTGAGCGACCCTGCAAACCCAATTCACCCAACTATCATTTTAAAGATTAATCAAATTTTTAGGAGTGTAATCTTAGAGTCATTAAAACCAGGGGGAGAAATTCATATAGTTGGATCGCCAATTTCTTTGGCAGATCTTTATTTTGACCCTGAACTTCAGAAAGAATTTCATGCTACATTTCGTCCAGGGATTGTTAAAGATGAAGATGATAAAGAAGTTCCAGTGTGGCCTGAGTTCTATACATTGAAACAATTAAAGGCAAAACTTCGTGTAATGGGAGAAAAGGCATTTGCTGCAGAGATAATGTGTGAGCCATTTTATTCTACAGATTCGTTTTTTAAAAAGGAAAATCTAAGAAAAACAATAGTCAATCCCAGTTTAAGAAATATCCCTTTAGCTGAAGGATTGAATAACCAAAATCTTATTATTGCTGGGTTAGACATAGGTCGTAAAAAACACAAATCGGCTTTTAATGTTTTTGAAGTCAAAAATGGTAAAGCTATCCAAGTTCATCGTAAAATAATGAAAGGTTGGAGATATTTTACTGCCAAGCCCTTTGACCCTTTAAAGCCATCTCAAGTTGAATATTGTAAAGAAGCAATAAAAAATTTTGGTATAGATAAATTATACTATGACGATACAAGGGGAGAATTTATGGGAGCGGCTGATTCTGAACTTTTAACACCCCAATTTATTCCAATAGTTTTTACACATAAAGGAAAAGTAGAAATGGCTTCAAGCCTTGAAAAGATTTTTGGTAATTCACAAATAGAAATTTTTGATGATGAAGATCTTTTAAACTCCCTATGTTCCGTGACTAATGATTTACAAAAAATAGAAAGTGCTGGTGAGCATGCTGACGATTGGGATAGTTTGGGTCTAGCAATGATTGGTTTCAACCAATTTATTATGTCTGGAAATCAAGATAAAAATATAGGAGTTGGCTCTCCAAGTATTTTTGAAGGCAAAATTCCTAAGGGTTGGTAAATTTACAAATAGTTTTTAAAGGGATTGACCTATCTCTAAAATTTGGTATAATAGAAACAGTAGAAATATAGTAAAATTTTAATATGCAAAGTAAAATAGACAATTTGATATGTTCAGGTTTTCAGAACTTTGTGAATTTTAGTTCTCAAGGTTCTGGAAATGTGTGTCCAGATTACTTTGCATATTACACAGCGAGGGCCTACCTTTTTTAAGGTGGGTTTTTGTTTTTTTAGACAAATCAAAGTAGGTTAAAAATGAGGGAGCAATGACTATACCGACTTGTCAACTCCATAACCATTAAGGTCATCAGATAGCTTTAATGGGAGGGACTTTATAGTGGCAGAAACAGATACAATGCACGAGTCCTGTATCTGGTATCAATACAAAACTGCTTATTTGATCGGGGTATGTAGCGATATACCATCCGTAGCACAACATTTATTTTTTTTAACTCTTTGTGTCATAAGGAATCTATTCCTTTTAGGTTAAAGTTCTCTTTACCTAATAGTCGGGAATTAGCTCAACCCCTCCGTAGCACTTACATTTCTGAATTATCTCCTTACTTCAAAAACATTAGAACTAAGAGCTTGACCAACCGTCCATCCAATAGTCATACCAGCTGCAATTCTTAGAAAATAACCTACAACATCTAGCGGTATTTTGTATGCAATAAATATCCACAAACAAAGAGCAGACAAATTGATAATGATAGAAACTATAAAATATAATTTATTCATAATTTTTTTAAAATTATTTTACTTTTAACTTTCCTGTTCCTTCACAAACAGCATAGTAAATTAGGGCAAAAAATCCCCAAAGAAACCCATACAAGAATGCCCATTTACCATCTCTATTTTTCTTTTCAGCTATAACCTTACAAATATATCCTATAACACCACCAACCATACATACTAAAAACATTGAAGCAGGGTCTATAAATAGTGCGAATATAACACATATAAGAATTATAACATTAATTGTTCTCCAAATATCATCTAATAACATATTTTTTATTTATTATTTTTGTTTATTCATTTCTTTTGCGTCATTGTTTGCGTCCCAAATATTTATTATCCATAAAATAAATCCTGGAATTATTAAACAAGTCCACCCAATAACTACAATAACAAACCACATTATTCCTTTTAATGTTTTGCCAACATAAATCTGACCTAATCCTGGGATTAAGAACGATAAAACTCCTGCTAATGTTGAATCTTTTTGATTTTTCATATTTTTTTATTTATTATTTTACTTTTTTCGACTTTCTTTTATTAATTGAACATAACCTTTAGTTGTAATATCTTCTTCTTTAATTCCTAATTCTTTAGCTAATTCAATTATCACGTTTCTATAATCTCCATCTATCTCCATCTCACAAAACAATCCAAGACCTTCAATTAAATCTAAATTAATCTCAATTTCTTTGTCTTTACGAAAAGTTTTAGTGCTTAACCTTGTTTTGTTTATTCTAACTTTTTCTGTTAATCCTATATTCTTAAATATCTTATTAAGCATATCTAAGTCACAATCTATCTCGGTTTCGTATTCGTCCCAACTACCAATATTATTATCCATCTTACAACATAACTCTTTTTTATTTTCTGATTCTCTAGTTCTTAAAACTCCTTTAAAGTTTCCTTTATAATATATATCTTTTTGTTCTTTATAAATCCAATTAAGAAATGTTTCATATATTTTGATAGACATTTCTTTGTTTATTTTGAACCTAATTTCTGTTTCTTGTTTCATATTTGTTTTAAATATTCTTTTTTTAATTCCGACCCTAAAAATTCTTTATATGGCATTAAGACTCCTCTATCATTTCTGTATAAACATAATCTTACAAAATACTCAGACTCTTTTTTTTCTAGTCTTATTCCGTAAAACTTTTCATAACAATATTTTTTCATAGGACATTTATCACATATAAAATTTAAAAACTCATTGTATATTCTTTTAATTGAAAAGTTAATCAAATCAGAAGTATAGTGAATAGTCCTACTTGACGATATTACCCTTCTATATTCTCTAACTTTTTTTGCTCCTAGTTTTTTAATTAAATTATCTATTATTCTATTACTATTCTTTGAATCACTTAAATTATCTAAGATTCTAATATCAATATCTTTATCTATTTTACTTATTTCTTTTATTTCTTCTAAAATATCTTCATTTATTGCTACTATATTGACTCTTACTTTCTTGCCACATTTTATTAAGAGCTTTATATTCTTTATACTATTTCCAATTATTCTTTCTGCCCACTTAATACTTCTTTTTTTAGTTTCAATTTTCAGTATCTTTTCTGGAAACATTGATTGAATACTTATGGTGACTTTATTAAGTGGTATATTCTTCCAATCTTTTATTATAGATCCATTAGTTGTTAAATTTACTTTAAAATCATTATTATTAAACCATTTGCACATCTTTTCAAGTTCAGGATTTAGTGTCGGCTCTCCTCCTGTTAAAATTACTTCATCAATTCCAATCTCTTTTTTAAAATCTGTTAAACATTTTTGGAACTCTTTATCACACTTAAAATCAAATATATTGCTCATTCCACCTTCCTGATGGCAGAAAAAACAAGACTTGTTGCAATTACCAGTTATCTTTAATCTAATTTTTTGTGGCTTTAGTTTCATATATTTATTTTTCTTAATAAATCTTTTAATGTCATAGGATAGAAATCATTATTGTCAACTCCTAAATCCCATTGATTTTCTAATGGCTTAAGATTTCCGTGAGAATGCCCATAGAACATCAAACTTCCATAATGCGATCTTGCCCAAACTCTCATAGCATAATGACACACGACTATATAAGCTCCGTCTATTTCTTTTTCCCAAACACTAGGCAGATTTTTATTCCAATAATCGTGGCTACCCTTAAGAAAGATATGTTCTCCACCTAATCTTCTAATATAATTTTCTGCTTCCCTTTTGTTTTTTAAGGTAAAATCTCCTGCGTGGATAGTAATATCATCTTTACTAACCACAGAATTAAAGCGTCTAATTATTTCATTATCCATTTCATCTACATTAGAAAATGGGCGATTGCAGTATTTGATTATGTTTATATGACCATAATGCTCGTCTGATGTGAAAAAATATCTCATATTGATTTAATAATCCAATAACAATAAACTATCTTTTTTAATATCACCAAAATCATTGTTCCATAGATTAGGATTAAATGGTTCAGTTATTATATGTATTCCACTTTTTGTAGGGTATTGTAATAAAACCTCAACCTTTATATCTTCTAGAT
>Ga0075125_10000423_pt1 | contig 19137 bp, 22 predicted proteins | sample AntAceMetag02UKN_FD_69810 | JGI IMG/M metagenome (GOLD analysis project Ga0075125, IMG submission 69810) | Saline lake microbial communities from Ace Lake, Antarctica - Antarctic Ace Lake Metagenome 02UKN | ecosystem: Environmental > Aquatic > Non-marine Saline and Alkaline > Saline | place... | reverse complement strand
AACGGTACGACTACGACCGGTACGATGGCCTATGATAACGCGCTGATTGATGCTAATGGTCGAGTGGATGTTGGCACGGTTGGCGGCAGCACGTTACCGACTATCGACTCTAATGGCAGGGTGGATGTTAGTTTGATTGGTGGCGAAGACGCTGAATCAATGTTAAGGAAATATCGAGGTCGCTACTAAATGACCATATTAAAAGCAACAATAATGTCACAAGCCAATGATCGGCTCATTCTGTCAGAGACTGACATCGACGCCAAGATTCTCAAGGCGATCCAGGAGATTGTCTCGGTAGTGCCGGGCATCACTGAAACGAGCAGTGTGATAACCATATCTGACGGCAGTTACGGCGGCACTCTGCCGACCGGCTTCGTTGCAGCGAATTACTGCACGCTCACCAACGCATCTGGCGTACCGCTCGAGCACGTTAAAGACTTCGCAGACCTGCTGGCTCTAAGGCGGTCGGACGCTGCCGCTGGTACCCCGGCCTCCTGGTCGATTTACGGATCGAATATACAGGTTCATCCTAAGTCAGACGGCGGCCACGTAGTTAACCTGTTTTATGAGAACGAGGACACGTCAGCCGATAGTATAACCCTGCCAGACTGTGCAGGAGAGGCCGTGCTGGAGTTAGTGTGCTGGTATCTGGAAGTAGAGCGGGGCATGGTGGGCACACTTACAGAGCAGGCCAGCGGGCATGAGCGGCTGGCTAAAGAGCAGATACAAATACTCCGCACCCGTTATGCACGGCGAAAAGGATAATCATGGCTATTACTAAGGCTGAGATCTTTAAGATCATCCACGAACGGCTCAAGAGCGGTGGCTTGGCTAGCAAAGTATCGTCCATCGACAACGACTTGCGTGACTGCCTCTATAAGCTCAGTAACGACATTGACCTGCTGCTCACGTCCACGACCGTTACAACTACGGCTGACACCGCTATCGTGACCGCCACGTCGCACCTGAAGCACTGGTACGCCGCGGCAGTGGACGAAGGTCCACTACTAGAGCTGGGCGATATGGATAGCTACGAGCAAAGTATCGAGAATACCGACGACCCGGCAACGGGCGAGCCGACCAAGATATGCAAATTTGATGGCAACTTCTACCTCTACGATCCGATTCCCGACGATGCCTACACGGTCAGAATATACGGTGTCCTGCATGAGGATGACGTCGACGATATCGACCTGGCCGACCTCTGTCGCGAGGCGCTGGTGTGGGGAGTAATGTATCGGCTCTTCGTCGGTGGTGAGCTGCTACCGGACGCCGGGGACAGCCAGTTCGCTAATAAGATGATCCTGGTCAACCGTCAGCAGTCAAACTCCATGGAGATGTATGTCGACGCCAGAAACTCACTAATGCGGTCAGCTCACTTCGAGCCGACTTTGATAAAATATTACGACGTTTAAGGGATAGAGCGATGAAATATGTATTGATTAGTTTGATTGTGTTGCTGTCGGTAGCGGCTGCCGTGCTGGCATGGAGCGACACTTACGATACGGCGACTCCGGTTGGCACTAACGCGCCTTCTGTGCTTGATGATAAGGACCGGGAAATCAAGGGTGCTGTCCAGGAGCGGGAAAACATAGACCACTATTGGCCGTTAACTGGAACGCAGGTATCGGACGCCGACGCTGGTATGCATAGACGCGTAACGTTTCAGGCGCAATTAGCAACGCCAACGCTGGCGGCTGACCAGGCTATGTTATACACGCAAGATTATGACGGCGGGGCGGGTGCGGCAACAGAGCTAGTTTTTCATGGTGAAGGCGATTTACCGTTACAGATTACCGAATTGAATACGGCGGGCACCGCGTCGGCTTTGAACATCACCGGCACGTACGAGAATGAGGTAAACTTCTCGAATACCGCTAATTCGATTTATGCCGATGTGATAGCCTGTACGTCGGCTGGTTATTTGACTTTGCCTATCGATACTACTGATACGACGGAGGGCAACCTGCGTTACGACGATACCGGGGACACGGTTTCGTATCGTTCGGCTTCGGCATGGGCACCACTAGCCCTGGCCTCGGTAGCTGAGTTCTCTTGTAGTGGCTCCGCGGACGGCAACGTGGCTGATATGGTAATTGACATCGGGTTCGCTCCCGGCTTCATTCTGGCCTGGTCAGACGTCACCACAGCCCAGTCTTTGTGGTGGTGGTCAGCGACGGAGTCAACTGCTAACTATACCTTCGGCGGCCAGGTCAATGTGCTGAAGAAGACAACTACTGACAGGTCCATAACGGTATCCAGCACCAGCGTCACCTTTCCGGCTGCCGGGAGCATTAACAATAGTGGAGAGAAGTATCACTACATTGCGATATCAGCGACGAACGGGACGACCAAGAATCCTGCGGTGCCATCACCATGAAAAAAAGAATCATCATTTTTCTCCTCCTTTTATGCCAAGGGTTGTGGCCTGGGTCCGCAACAGCCCAGCTGCAAACCTTTGGCATATTTTCGCCCACTATGGGGCTGATGGAGTCGATGCCGTCTATTACGATGGCCGAGGCGTTTACTCACGACAATGAGAACGTGCTCCTGCGCTACGGCGAGATCCAACGATGCAAGATGCGGTCCGATCAATGCCAGGACGCCAGCAACGATTCGATTCAAACGCCGGACACTAACCCAGTGTTGACATACCACTATTTCGAGCAGGCTGACGAGACAGATTATCTTTTAGCGTTCACGAAGGCCCATATCTACCATTGGGACACGGTGGGGGTGGAGTGGGATTTGAAGTTTACCTGTTCTTCTGATTGCGATACGTGGTCTATTGTGACGTACAACGACGTTTGCTATGCGACAAATGACGTGGACAAGGTTCAAAAATGGAACGGTTCGTGGGATACGTTCCGTAACCTAGAGACCGTAAAATACAGCACCGGCAAGCTAACAGTTGTCAATGGTGACAAAACATTAGAGGGTGACGGTGATGTTGATTGGACAACTGGAAGTGTTGATACTGGCGACTTGATTTATATTTCCGGTTCTAATGTTCCTTACGTGGTCGATGGTGCGATAACTGACGCGAATAGTTTGGAAATGACCGTTGCCTGGGCTGGTAGCGGTGCTAGTGAATTAACTTACGTTATGCTTGAAGATGTTGGAATTGACATTGGTTCAGTATACCTGACAGCCGCTAAATTCCTCACCACCTTTGAAGGCTATTTGATGGCCTGGAACGTAACGGCTGGCGGCTCTGCTTATCCGCAGACTGGTTATTGGTGTGATACGCAAGATGCCGATACGTGGGATTCTGGTAACGCTGGCGATATGGCATTGCCCGGCCCGGAAGCGGTTCGCGGTTACGGTAAAGTGGCGGAGTTCTTATTGATCTTTTCCGGGCGAAGTATCGACCAGATGTGGGCGACAGATTCGTCGTTGATTTTTAACGCTCGCAGGCTTCGCAATAACATGGGCACGTACAGCCCCGACAGTATTATCAATGGAGTCAATGGCGAATTGTTTTTTCTCGATAACCGTAAGAATATGCGAGTGATTCGATCTGTTATGTCAGACATGCTAGTTATTAGTAAACCGGTGGACCCAACAGTTAAAAGCATTACCGACTCTCTTGTCAGTGATGTCCGATCCTGTTGGGTGGATAGTTTAGATCAGATATGGTGGGCTATCCCTTACGGACCCGACGCCACCGCTAACAATAAAATACTGTGCTTAGACATTAACGGTGCATGGACGAAACGGGACGTGGCTGTTTCGGCGTTTGGCGAATATATAGAAAAAACGACCTATACCATCGACACCATCCCTTTCGATACTATCGACGAGATTGGTTGGGACACAATTGACTCAGTCGAAGCTAACGCGGATTATCGGTTAGATATTTGCAGCGATTTTTCCGGCTACCATTTCAATAGCCACAACTCCGAAGAAGATGCTGGTAGTGATTTTACCGGCTATGCCGTCATAGGCTCTGACCTGTCTGGGCAGAAAGGTGTAGGTGCTGACCGATATAAACGATTGGATTTCGTCTCTGCGATATTCCGCAACGAAGAAGGCGGAACGGCGACAATCGAAATCAAGCGAGACTTTGAAAACTCATGGCAAACGATGGGTGATGTTTCATTAGACGGGTCGGGCGAAATTATCTGGAAGAAGATCAACTGCGACTACCGGGCCAGGTACTTCCAGGTGAAGGTGTCCGCCACCAACTCATTCCGGTTTGTTGGCTTGATCTTCTATTACACTACGGAGGGTTTGAGATGAGAAAGCACGGACGAGAACTTGAGATATATATTATTTACATACTTGCGTCATGGCTACTTCTTGGCGTTATCGTAACCTGCGCCGACCAGTTTTCCTCCAAGTCGCCGGGCTTGACCAGCATACCCACGATCACCTCCTTCGAGCAGGTCGAGGAAATTCTACGCGAACACGCTCGGTCAATCGACTACGCTTACCGTGGTCTTCACGCCGACATCGACGATATTAACCGGGACGAGATACCGACGCTTGAGGATTCGATAACAGCCCTTGACATACCGATTGATTTTGATGTTCCGATGGTGAAGAATTGTAATTTTCGGTATGTCGTTGCAGGCGCTCACTACATTCACTGGGACGCTGGCACCCTTACATACGCTGGAGTTGAATATACAGTAGTAGATACTGGCTCGCCTGCCTTCTATACTGACGGTAACGATACCGCTGTATATGTTGACGTATCATCGCTTACTGGAACGACTGTTGAGTTTGGACATACTGACGACCCCACAGTCGTAGCCGACCGCTGGTATTTGGCCATTCGGGTAGGCACTACGGTTTATGAAGCGGTAGCAGACCCAATTCAACTTGGCGGGCTGATTCAGGCCAACACGGTTACGGCGACACAAATAGCGGTCGATACCATCTTCGCAACAGATATAACCATGACCGGCACGGACGCGGAACTTCATTCTTATCTAAAGGATGCGTATGCTACTGACGCTACCGAAGGATTCTGGATGGGTTATGATTCGGCAACTGGGGACCCCGGCTGGAAGTTTGATATTGGCGATGCCACGGATTACATGCGGTGGACCGGGGGAGATGTAGAGATTGCTGGCTCGATCACTATTCAGAATCCAGGCGATATAACTACGGGCTCGTTGGATAACGCCGCTGGTACGTTTACTGACGACACTGCTGCTGACACAGCACAAGGTACGGCTGATGGGGCTGTGACGACCGCAAACGCTAACGATACCACTCTGGATGATTGGTCTTATTCTGGCTCTGCCGACCGGACAACTATAAATGGGGGAGATATTGAAACTGGAACCGTGGCCGCTGCCAAAATCAACACTACCGACCTATTTGTCAGTAACGATGTAATTATCGGGAACTACGCTGGAGGGAAGGGGGTCTTTTGGGATCAAAGCGAAACAACTTTTGATATTAAAGGCGACGTTACCTGCAACACCTTAACAGCAAACACGATTGTTGATCTTGGCGACACTGGCTCTGCCGAAGGAGTTCAAGTTGTTAGTGCAGGGAGTGATGCTCAAATTAAAGTCAGAAGGCTCTCGACCTACTACTACCAAACAGTCTGGGATAAGACAGGTTTTAATCATTACCAAGACATCTCTGCGTACTCCACGGATGCTGCTGACAAAACCTTTGAGCTTGATGTCATTGGCGTAGCGCCTATGGTAAGGGTTAAAGGTGGAATTGTTACAGATCATTATTTTGGGAGCGATTCTGACTGGACCTGTGCAATGGGAGACAATCTTCAGGTTCGAGATGTGAGAGGTAGTGGGGGAAATTTGTTATTTATTGCGGGCAAAAACGTAAGCGGCGGAAACCCTGGAGCGGTCCTGGGCTACGATGCAAGCACAAAGATTGCTGTTGATAGCTCAGGGGTTGTAGCTGTCAAGGCCGCTTCACTAACTGGTGTTATAGGTATTGCTAACATACCTGATATCTCTGGCAGGAGTGTAAGCGGTTTTACTTCCACAAAAAGCTTAACCTTGTGGGCTGCTACTACTGCGGTAATTAAGGCCACTTCGCCAGCTGCGGGGACGATGGCTTATGTAACTGATGATGCAACGCCTCGTCCGGTGTTTTATGATGGATCGGCGTGGAGATATGTAAGCAGTAACAACAAATTGTAATAAGGTAACTTATGAGAAAAGTATTCGGAATATCATTCAGTCTGTCATCGTTCGAGCGCGGGCTGTGGTTCGATCATGACGCGAAACAGTATAACCCCAAGGGCGTCGGGGTGAAGGTCGATATTGTGGTCGGGAAGATGATCCGTCCGATACCTAAGTTCTGGAAGCGTGGCTTCTGGAAAGGTGACGACGAGTTCAACCCGTGGAAGGGAGGTGACTATTGGTTCATCATGCGATTGCCTTTTATGATTGGACCGTTCATCTCGATTGCCCTTTGGCAACTTGGCTTTTACCTGGGCTTCAAGACGTTTGTGGTAGAGCCGAAACACTCAGGTTTGGATAGATATGGCAAGTGGCTCAAGAACACAGAGGCCGCCAACGGCGACGACAGCAGTGTATTTTTACAATTATCCGCGACTACACGCACAACCCGCTGGAAATAAGAGGTAGTAATTATGGGATGGGACTATGCACCAACACGCGAACATGAGACTCATTGGGCACCGCAGAACCGGGCCTTCCTCCAGAACCTGATCGGACGGAACATCGAGTATCCGACCCAGCAGACTGCGGACATGAGCAGTTTTGAAAAACAGGGGCTCGGCAGCCTCCAAGATATCATCGACGGCAAGGCGTTCGCCGATCCTGCTAACAGCCGTCTCTATGCTGGACTACGGGAAAGCTCTAAGATCGACGAGGCCGAGGGGGTGGCGTCTTTACGACACCGGCAGCAATTGGGCGGTATGTTCGCCTCTTCGCCGGGTGGCCGCGCCGAAGCTGATTATACGGCCAAGAGGGGGGCAGAGAGAGACACTATGCTCGGAAGCCTCTATGAGACCGAACGAGCTCGCGATAACCCCTACACCCGACTGGCGGCCTCTCAGCAGTTCGGTAGTCTGCCGCGTCAGATCGAGCAGAACAAAATGAACGCCGACTACCAGTCCTCCCTCCAGACGATGCTGGCACCGTTCCAGCTACAAGCACCGCTGGCCAATAGCTTACTGGACTATGCGCCGTGGGAGCAGGCCGGGTATACCGACACCAAAACTGGCTCGACGTTCCTGAGCCAGGCAGCACCCTTCATCGGTCAGGCCGCCAGTATGTTTGGAATGGGCGGGCTTGGTAGCCTTGCTGGTTCAGCGGCGAGCGGATTAGGGAGCCTGTGGCGGAGGTGCTAACACAGCTACCCAGAACGCTACTCTGGCCCGATATTGATTTCAAGTTTTAACGTTCTAGGAGATACACGATGGCACAATCAGTGCTTAGATACCCCCGGCGGCAGGTGGCTCAAAACCATCGAACCTGGGGTAAAGACCTTGCGTCAATACTCGTCGGCATCCAGCAAGCCAAGCAGCAGCAGGGCCAGCAGCAGTTCCTCAGGCAGCTGAGCCAGGCCGTCCAGAGCGGTGACCCTGACGCTATGAACCAGGCGATCACCAGCCCCAACCAGGGACCTAGTAGTATGCTGGGGCGGATTGGTGACAGCCTCAACCCTTTTAGTCCCTCACGCGGATTCTCGCCGACACAGGCCAATTACCTGGGTCAGTTGGCAAAGGCACCGATACAGAACCAACAGATGCAGGCGAGAATACCGATAGAAGCGGAGCGGGCAGGGGCTATCGAAAAGGCGAGATACGACGCCGATCCGACCGCACAGGAGAGGGCGAAATACTGGAATGAAGGCGGACGTCGTAGTTCTACGGCGACGACAGAACGAGAGCAGACGAACAAAGCAGTGAAGCCGTTTGAAACCCAGATGGGCAATTATATCAAACAGTGGAATCGGATGACCGACAAGGACGGCAAAGCGCTACCAGGCATGGAGTACAAGGTCGCCAACATCGACGGCATGATCGACAAGCTGGAGAGGAAGATTGGCGACATTACCAAGACCAATCCGCCTGACCCGGCGGTCTACCAGAAGGAGGCGTGGTATAAGAATCTGTCGCCAGAGGACCAGGAACACGCTGATTGGCTGTTGGCACCGGCTCCGGGTGAAGTGGGTAGGTCTTACGATGACGTCAAGACGTTTTACTCTAATCCGCCGGCACAAGAGGGGACTCAGAACCAATCCGGGCAGATAACGAAAGTGAATGGGCTGCTAGCCCAAGGTGCCGACCCGGCTGATACCAGAGATGTCGTCAACGCCATGGGCGGTACGGGTGCAGCCAAGAAGCACAAGACCCCTCCCTTCGCAAAAAAACTCCGTGCCGGTCCCAAGGGGCTCATGGTGGACCGGAAAGATACTGGGTGGGAACCAGCCGGCGACGGCGACGTCTCGCTAATCCTGGAAGGCTGGATGCCGTACCTGGAGGGGCAGGAGCTGGAAGAAGCTAAGCTGGTGCTCGGATCGAAAGACATTCCTAGTATGCGGCAGGCACTTGCTGAGCTGATGAAATAACGGAGCACACCCATGAGCAGACTATCTGGTATCGTCGCAAACCTACCTCGGTCGCCTGAATTAGAGGGTCCGGAACCGGAAGAGAGCACCAGCCGACTGTCTGGTGTTGTGGCAAATCTACCAGTCGCCCCTAACGAGCAGGGCTTCACTTACCAGGAACCACCGCAGTACGATCCGTCCATATCCGCCGGCGTGTCGATCCCCGATCCGTCCAGTCCGCCGATGCCGATGCAGGCTGCACCGCCGATAGCCAACCCCGCCATGCCCGGTCCGCAGTTCCCTTCAGGTACACCAGCGGACGTGCGAGATACCAGGCCCGATTTATTTAATAAAGAACGTCCAGCGTTACCAGAACGCGCCGTCCAGCAGTTTATGAACCGTTTCATTCTGGAAGACCTTGAGCGGGCGAGGCCCAGTTCAAACGTGGCCGAATCGATGGGTGTTTTAGCACAAACTGCCGAGTCGTTAGGGGAACCACAGGATTACCAGGGGGGCAGTCTATTAGGTGAACTGTGGCACGATACCAAGCAGGTGGGCAAGTTCGTCTACGGGATGAATAAGGCGTATTTTAGCCCTGAAAAAACCCAAGAACGAGAAGGTGTTCATCAGGCACTTGAAAAAGAACGCGGCAGCTATGCGATACAGGTGCCGCAACCAGAAGGATTAGGCGAAAAGGTGACCGATGTTGGTGCTGGCCTGTCGGCTTTTCTTGCCAGGCTGTACGTTGCCAAAAAAATAGTTCCCAAGGAAGTCGGAACCTTACACGACGCTCTGGCCTGGGAGGTCGAGAGTCGGGCGTCTGGCGGATTGCCCGGCGAAGGGGCCGCCATGAGCGGTACGCTTAAGACTCTGGGCAAGTTGCGAAAATTAGGCAAGATGGGGGCGGCTGGGGAGCTGGGGGCGGAATCTGCCCTGTTTGCAAGTTTAGCGGCGTCCCAGGGTGGTGAACTCGAGGATGTAATCATTGCCGCTTTATTGCCGCCGGCCCTGAGATTGTCCGGCGTCGTGCGAGCGAAAGCAAAATCCATGCTGGCCGGTAAGAGCCTGGTGGAGACGGAGAAGGCAACTTCGGAGCTGTGGCGGATGCGGGAGCAGGCTCTATCTGAGCTTGGGCTGCCGAGTAACGCCACAGAATCACAAATCAAAAAGGCTTATAGAGCAAAATCGCACCAGACTCACCCGGATATTGTCGGGACCGGCAGGGAGGCTGAGTTTGCTAATGCGACAGATGCATCTAACTTTCTTCACGGCAGGACCTCGGAGTTCAAACCAAGACCCGTCCCACCGCCAGGCTCTGCCCCCGAAGTTGCGGGTAAGCCACAGCCTGGAGCACCAAAGGACGCCCCTCAGGGCAGCTCTACGGTCCCAGGACCGACGATCCCCGAGAAGACCTCTCAAACTACCTCCAAAAAAGATAAGCCCTTAGAATCGGAAATAACGCCTTTGAGCGAGCAGGGTGCGACTGAGGACGTGGATTGGAAACCGCAGTGGGAGGAAGTAGAATATGGCCGATTGCGTGAAGGTGATATTATTCGGCTCAGGACCACTAATGGCGGCGAGGTGGTGGGTGAGTTCAAGGGTAATTCTGCTGGTTCTGTAGATAGTGCGGAAGCTGCCGTAGCGGTTATTGGTAACCATCGAGTACCGTTATATAGAATTAAATCAGTTGAACGAGAAATAGCAAAAACCAAGCCAACTGCCGAGGAATCTGCGGTAGTTGAGAAGCCCCCGAAGGCGATCGCAGCTACGGCAACGGAACCGGAGGGGACCGGGGCGAACAAGACGATCGCCGAGATCGATCGCCAGGTCAAATGGGGCACCACGTCCAAAGGCACTGCCCGGCTGGCCAAGCAGCTGATAAAAACGGACCCTGATTTCGACGCCAACGACGCTCTGATGATCTCCGGTGAGGTCATGGCGGCGACCGACGAGATTATAGAAGCGGAAGGATTGACGAAATACAATGCCGACGGAACAAAAAAGAAATACGGGGTCATGGGGTTCACTTTCCCTAACCTTGAAAGCTCTGCCACCCGAACAGCCATCCAACTCTATCGCGGTCACGATGCGGACACCCTCGTCGAAGAGTGGTATCACCGGGCCTGGTATCGCCTATCACCCCAAAAGCAAGCGGTTTATCGGAAATATCATGTCGCCTCAGAAGACGGACGGAGCGTAGAAGAGCATTACGGGCAGGAGGGGCGAGACTTCCACTTCGGACGGAAGCTGCATGAGACGGCAGGCCCAATTAGAGAGCTGTTTGCCGGGGCCAGAAAGTCCCTGCGAGCTCTGATCCAGCGGATCCGGACGCTGCGTGGTGCTAAGATTCCCAAAGAAATTGAAGAAATGTACCAAGAGTCCGGGACAGGGGTCAGAAAGCCAGCCAAGGCCGCGCCAATGAAGGCGAAAGCCATCGACTCTCGGGCCGTTAAGGCTAATGTGTCCTTCCAGGTACGTGATATAGATCCCAAATCGATCACTAACGAAGAGTGGTCTAAGATATCCCGGCACCTTAAACGCCAGGGCTATGATGTCCGCGGTGCCAAGGATGTCAAGGGATTGTTCGATAAGAACCCGACGATCTTCGAGTATCAGCCCGATTGGCAAAAGGCGTACAAGGCCGCTAAGGGCGAGCCGATCGCCAAGGGGCCGGCACCCACCGGCAATATCGATCGTAAGCGGATCAAGAAGCTGGGCACCACCACCAACATCGCCGAGGCTGGTTATCTCACCACCACAGGCACATATATAGACCTCTCAGGCAAGCGAGAAGGTGGACCGCATGGCGAGCGATCCTACGACCACCGAGAGGCAGGCGGCACCAATGGTATGTTGGAATATATGAATTTGGGTAATATCCGTTTGTTACCAGAGTCCGGTGGTATCGACCTGATGCAACTGCCAAACGCCAAACAACTATCAAAACTTACCGGGTGGATCGGACAACACAACGGTGAGGTCATGCTGGACCTACAGGACGGGTTAGGTGATTATGACAAGCACAACGAGTATTACCAAGTGTCTGGCCGTCGCACCAATGTAGAATTTCAGGCAGGGACGAAACCGATCAAGGTTATTGGCATCATTAAGCGATTCTACGCGGGCGAAGAGATCAAGCCAGGTCCATCCTTCCAGATCCGCGAGGAGGGCGAGGAAGACGACAAGAAAATCTCCCGCCCAAAATACAAGGACAACCTGGAAAGCTGGGACGATTACTACGACGAGCTCAAGGAGATGACCCCGGCGAACCAGGAACTCCATAAACGTGACCGTGAGGCTCTTGAGAAGATGGGCCGCAAACCCGACCCGATGGTCCCGCCTAAAGACGAGCAGAAGAAGATCGCGAAGGAGGACGTCGCTAAGGCAGTGTTCGATTATCTGGAAGGTCGACGCAGTTACAAGAAAGACAAGTGGATCAAGGACATTAAGCAGGTTTCGGTCGCGAAGATCGAAGAGATCTGGGATAGCTGGTGGTATGATCGCGACGTGGCGGCGATGGGTATTAACGGCGCGACCGACGCCCTACAGCAGGAGTTGGCGGTGGCCGCTGGGATCAAGAAGATTAACGCCAAGACCACGCGGGAGCTCAAGCGGATCGATGCGGCGGTGCAGTTGTATATCGACCTCAAGGGCAAAGAGGCGGTCGAGATCGATAAGTTTTACGCCGATCTGACTCCTGATCAGCAGGGGCTCGTCGACGAGAGTCAGAACCTACCTCCCGCCATTAAGAAGTTCGCCGAGAAAATCATCAACCTAAACTACCAGGCGGGTCTGGAAAAGATGTCAGCCGGGATGATCCAGAACGTGGTGGACAACTACACCATGCGGCTCTGGGGCGCTGAAACCCAGAAGATCAATCCCAAGAAGAAACGACAGCACGGCAGACACCAGAAGTTCGAGCAGGAAACTGACCGCTCTGAGGAGCGGCTGTACTCGTCGATCCTGCAAGGATGGGCCGATGGTAAGGAGTTATGGGTTAAGGGCGCCACAACCGCATATCAGGCCGCTCACATCCAGGTTGAGCAGGCTCAGGCTGACAGATACATGGTTAAGGCTGCCCTGGAGCAAGGTGTTTTTAAGACCGCCAAGGATAAGGGGCAAGATTGGATCCAGCTGGTGCACCCGCACCTGGGCCAGTGGTCCCCGGTCGGCGAGCTGACCAGTATGGATGATGAACTCAGAAGCAACAATTTTATGATCCTGCCAGAAGATGCGGGCAAGCGGGACGCTCTGGAATGGCAGCCGCTGTTCGCCGAACCGAAGCTCGCCAGGAAGCTCAACAACGCACTCGGTCGCTCTACGCTTGACGGGTGGGCGTGGGATTCTCTCTCCAAATGGAACATGATCCTCAAGCATAACGTACTGTTCACTTCGCTATTCCACCATCAGGCGTTCATCCGTTCGTACGTTCTGGGCGGCAAGACCGGGATCCGTGGCCTCGTCGATCCCATCGGCACCACCGTCAAGGGCTACCGGGCAGGGCGAGCGGCGATCCAGCGATTCGACGGGGAGCTCCAGGAAATCGTAGGGGCGGGCCTGACCGTTGGACGCACTCAGGATTGGGATGAGAGCATCTGGCAGCACCAGACGACGATGATCGGTCGGTTCCTCGATAAGATACCAGTTGCCGGACCGATCAAGAAAAAGATTATGGAATTCCGTGAGGTGCAGAATAAGTTCTTGTTCCAAAAATTAGGACCGTTCCTCAAGGTTCAGGGAGCCTTATTAGAATACCGACACCTCAAGCATAAGTACCGTAAACGACTTGAGGCTGGCACGATCACTAATGAGAAGTTGGCCAAGATGGTGGCCAATCTGTATAACGACGATTTCGGGGGCCTGCATCTCCAGCGTATGGGCCGCAACCCCACTACTCAGCACATCGGCAGGTTGTTGTTACTCGCCCCGGATTGGACCGAATCTAATATTCGGTCGATGGCCAAGGCGTTCAAGCTGGGCGAAGAAGGTAAAATGTACCGGGACTTCTGGTTCCGTATCGCGTTGAAGGGCCTGACCGCCACGATGATCGCCAACTTCCTGCTGTCATTAAAGGACGATGATAATTTCATCGAACGCTACAAGAAGGCTTGGAAGACCGGATACCTGCGATGGCTCGATGTCGACGTCACCCCGATCTACCAGGCACTGGGAGGTGATGACGAGAAGCGAAAATACTTCTCCATCATGGGCCACTTTCGGGATCCCCTGAAGTTCATTCGGCATCCGCTTATCTCACTGAAGCACAAGAGCTCTATCGTCCTCAAGATGGCCATGGAGGCGATATCTGGTAGTGATTGGGCCGGTCGGCAGTATACGACGCTGGCAGAGCTCCTGGGCGTCGACGATAAGGGTGAGTATAAAACCACCCAAAAGGGCAAGTACGAGAAAGGCGACCCCAAAGGCGGTAAGCTCCAGGGACAGACTGTCAAGTGGTCCCCGACCGGGATGAAGCCGCTGTCTTACGAGCGAGTGCCCAGCTTCCTACTCAACCAGATCAGATCCACGCAGCCGATCCAGGTGCAAAACGCGATCGCGTTCCTGGCCGGTGAGATCGATGCGTTCGACATGCTCACCAAGAGTGCGGGCCTGATGACATTCAGTACCTACGAGCCCGAGCCAGAGGAAGAGGTAATAGAAGCCCCGGCGAAGAAGACATACCGAAACAACTCAAGCCAGAAAAGGAAGAGGTGACAACGTGATAGACATCTTAGCAGAGGCATCGACAGGGGTAGTGGCTTGTGCGATTGGCGGCGGTGCTGCAGGGACCGCAGTTATAGGGTGGGCGGTTAAAAGCGTACTCGACCACATCAAGAACCCCAATATTCACGTTAGCGAGAAAAACGGTTATGTGACGGACAAGAACTGCGAGTTGCGAAGTAAGAACATCGAAGATAAGGTTGATGGTTTGAAAAAGCAAGTAATCCAGCAGGGGAAAGATATTCACAAAAAACTTGACAAGCAGGACGGAAATTTCAAAGAGATCTTCCGCATCCTTCGCGAACAGGCTAAGTGAAGAAAAAGGGCCAGCCCCGCAATGGGTACCTGGCCCTCACTTAATCAAAAGTAGTATGAGTCGAACAAAAAGCCATGCCATCCTAAACGAACCCGCTATAATATCTCTCCAGGGGAATACTGAACACATCCCGCTGGGGTCCGCGGTTAAGGATAGAGTTTGACTCACTGGTCACCACCAGACAAAACTCATGCCAGACATCCCAGCCTATATGTGTGAAGAACAGCAGCATGAGCTGGTGTTTCACGCGGTCGATATAACGCACCCTGTCAAGGCGTGGGACGCTATAACAGACTACTGGGATTCGGTAGTGGGGTATCAGGTAGTAGTGGGTCATTGTTCCTCACACTCGATAAGCTGCCGCATGATGTTCTCGATGTCGTGCTGTGGTATACACAGGCACCCGTTCGGATCGTAGTACCATTGGTCGCTCTGGTTTATGTACACCGGAGTAGGCTTCCTACAGCAGATCATCGAACATATCGTGAACATCACCAGCATCACCGTCACGGTAAGCCTTACCCAATTCTTGAATCCTTTTTCGTTCACGTTTACGCTTCCTTTTCTTTTTTTGCCCCTCCGACAGCCACCAGCGGAGGAATAGAAGTCCGCCAGTGACCACCGGGGCGAGCACTATTAATAGCTCCTTCATTTTGTAAAGATCCCTTTGATGGCCTCGCCGGTCTCTTTGACCTCCTTGATGATGGTCTGCACTTCAGACGAAGTGACTTGCTTATCTTCCAGAGAGGCGCCTATCGAGGCAAACAGTTCGCCCAGTTGAACGAAGGCGGCCTGAATCTTACTCGCCTTCGCCCACACCACGCCGATACCCAAAACACCGGCAGTCACCGGACCCAGTACAACGAGTAGCTGGGTCCAATCGAATTCCGCTAACATTAGCATAACTCACCGTCCTTTCCGCCCGTCAGGGCTATTTGTTCGCTTCAAAAAACCCGGTTACTCTCAGCCGGAGAAGATAATGAATAGCTCCCGGCATGGAGTTCTCGGCGGTCGATTCCGTCAAAGGGAACAGTTTGACTTTTCCGGCACTGCCCTTTTCATTGACGTGCCAACCATGCGTCTAAGCGACTTCAGCGGCTACGTGCCGCCACGGGAGCTATTCACTTTTAATAAACCCGGTTACGGTTCAACCGGAGAAGCAGGTTTGTGCCAGCTTTCCTCTGGGCGAGCCATATCTCGCATTCACCGCTCACGCAGCTTGTGGTACTTCGTTGGCTTTCGCCTAATGCTCCCGGCAGGACTCGAACCCGCACGGCCTTGTTCAGCTTGCTAATTTGGCCAGGACTTTATATCGTCAACGGCAAACACGTTGATGATCACCTTCCTGCGTCTACATTCCGCCACGGGAGCTGCCCACTTCATTTACACGGTCCCTTCTTACCGCCAGTCTTGCTGCCGGTCCCTTTCCCTTTCGCCTGACCTTTACCTTTACCTTTTCCATCACGTGGACCTTGTGATCCGCTTCGTGGTCCTGTTCCGTCCTTCTTAGGCATGATTTGATCTCCTTCTGGAAGAGGGGTATCTTTGTGATATCCCAGTGTTTTTGCTACCGCCAGATAATCGGTATGGCGGGGAAATGGGCATTTTTTATCATGTTGGAACTGTTCAACAGCCCGGATAAACTCATATTGATCATCAGTATAATACCCATTAACGTGGGCTCGCTCCTCTTCAGATATTGCCATCCCGTGTTCTCCGCACGAAGGGGCTTAACTCGTTGATCTCGACCACGATCCTTGGGGTGTCTGAGTATCGTTTACGTATGTTTGCGTCTGTGATTGTCTTATCGTCTTGCCAAAATATGCCATTCAGGGCGTCGCCGACGAACTTGAGCACGTTGTCCGCGTCGGGCGTATTTTTATGTCGATCAGGGGCGTCGACACGCAACACATCAGACCGTTTGCCGGTGTGGTAGTGTTTCTTGGGCCTGGCAAAATACAATGTCACCTTCAGCTCCATCTCTCCGGTTAGCGGCTTATCTGGCTTGTGGGCTATGGCCTGGGCCAGGAAGTCTTTCTTCGATCCTTCCGAGGGGTCATACCTGTGGCCGTTGCTTCCGGTTCGGTGCCTCTGGAGCGACTGGGGTTTGCCGTAGACTACGAACTTGATGCTTTCCATTACGCTCCTTCTTTTTTCTGGGAGAATAGTGAGGCAGGGCTTGGGGTGTGTTCAGGCTCGCCGGTGGGGGTGGTTAGAATCTCCGTGAACAATCGCTCCAGTGGTATCGAGGGCGAGCAATCTGAGTCTTGGTACAGGTTCCATACCCCATGGACGAGGGCCAGCAGTATCTCCTGGGTCCGCTTATCCATATTGCTCATCGCGGGCGGCTGCGACTTTGGGGCACGCGGGGTGTATTTACGCCGGGGGAATTTTATGCCCAGCATCTTGGCACAATGGTCTATGTTGCTATCTGTCACTTTGAGATTGGCGCAGAGGAAGAAATTCCTGGCGATACTATCTCGGTCCCATTCGCCGTCACGGATTTGTTTCCGGTTCGCCTTCATGAATTGATGTAGTTTCTGTTTCTGCTCGAAGGTCAAGTAGCTCCGTTTCGTCTGCGTCATGATCTATTCCTTTCGGTTCGTCGTTATCATCACTGTCAACTTCCTCTTCTTCTTCCCCTTCCTTTTTTTCGAGTGGCACCATCTCGCAGTCATTGTCGGTCATATCGTGCCTGTCTTTCCAGCAGTTCAAGAAGTACGAATATTCTCCGAGCTCCTCCGGGACCGAGCTCAACACGCCCAGGCTCCGCATTATGAGGACCTTAACCTTTGCTAACATTTCCTTCGCGCGTCGATGTCCAAACTTCTGCAACTCCTTATCTACCTTGCGAAGCCCGATCCGTATTTGCCGATAGTCCTCGTCCGTGAGTTCTTTTTTCACTTTGGTCATATCACTTGTCACCCTTCAAGATAAAATAAAACATGTAACCGCCAGTGCTATACATAATATCGACAAAGCACCATACACTCCTGCACAGACATAGGGTTCTCGTTTTGTACTATGCATTACAGCCTCTCTTACGCACAAGCCACACATTGCACTGCAAACTATGGACGCCAGCATAAAAAAAATTATCAAACTCACAACCGTCACCTGCCACCTCCTTCTACCGTCTCATCCACCAGCCGCCAGCCGCCTTGGCCCGCGCCGCCTTCTTTTTCGCTACCGCCGCCGTTTTCTTTTTCTTCCTGACTGTCTTGCCGATTTTTTTCGTCACACATGTTCACCTTCCGGGTTTTTTATCACACATGGATAGCTTTGTAATCCAACGCATCTACTTCTAGAGTTATGATTTTCTTGCCCATATCTTTCAGCCTTTTTTATTTATCACTCCGGGCTCTGCCTTATTCTCAAATCCTCTGGAAAGGTGTCGAGCATTGCGAATTCTGCCCCGTCAGCCTGACCGGTATACGTCTGACATTGCGGGCATTGGGGCGTCATGGTTCCGGTTTTGCATCTGGCACAATCTCCGCTGTCATCCTCCTCGCTGCCTTTGCAATCAACACATATTCGGCGGGCCATCTCCCCGAGGTATTCGCATTTTGTACAATAATATTCGTCACCGACATCGGCATCTACAAGTAACCCTCTATATTTCATATCAAATTTCGCCATCACTTACTCCAAATCTGCATCAGGAGGAACGTCTTCGGTGAACTCTTCGGGCTCTCCGATCTCTAGCGTAGGAACATGGTTGATGCTCATGTCATGCACGTATATACTTATCGTTTTATACACTGAGTCTTTTCTGTCAGTAACCTTGATCGACAAATCGAAGTGCCCGCTAATCTCTGACGGTATCCTGGCGATCGCACTGCACTCAACGCAGGATAGAGGCGGTGTGCATGGATCAACCGACCATGTTTCGTTAAACTCCTCTAAGGTCCACCATTCAGGGCCGTCGATCTTAGTAAAGAGCAGCGTCTCTCCAGGATCGTCGTCGCCGGCCATGATTGGGAATCGATAGTTGCGACCGGCTACCAGCCAGTAATCCTCGTCAACGCCGAGGTCTGCCTTTGCAATTAACGCTACGATTGATATTATAAAACACCCGCACACAATCATCTTAACTTTCGTCATGTCTATCTCCGTATATCCTTGAGAACAATTCAACGTAATGCCCGTACTCTTCTATTTGATCCTTTGTATAATTGTTTTTCTCGCCACAACTAACCCTGTTTTCCTGCCACCATTTTATAGTGTTTGCGACGCACCCTATCTTGATATATCCAGGTTGGCAAGCTGTCAGACTGTGAACGCTTCCTATGATATGCAACGGAGATTTGCCCCATTTGCCGCCGTACACCCACGCATTGCCGTACACACACGCATTGCCAGACACACACGCATCGCCGTACACCCTCGCATCGCCGTACACCCTCGCATTGCCGTACACACACGCATCGCCGTACACCCACGCATCGCCGTACACCCACGCATTGCCGTACACACACGCATTGCCAGACACACACGCATTGCCAGACACCCTCGCATCGCCGTACACCCACGCATTGCCGTACACCCTCGCATCGCCGTACACCCACGCATCGCCGTACACACACGCATCG
>Ga0075125_10000421_pt1 | contig 19179 bp, 22 predicted proteins | sample AntAceMetag02UKN_FD_69810 | JGI IMG/M metagenome (GOLD analysis project Ga0075125, IMG submission 69810) | Saline lake microbial communities from Ace Lake, Antarctica - Antarctic Ace Lake Metagenome 02UKN | ecosystem: Environmental > Aquatic > Non-marine Saline and Alkaline > Saline | place... | reverse complement strand
GGCTATTATAAAATAAGCGCACAATGTCCCAGAAGCGAATCCAGTAAAAAAACCTACGACTAAATACACCAGATTCTCTGCAATTTCATCTGGGCTTGATTTAATTTTTTCTCTTTCCATCTTTTCCTCCTTCTTATCTGATTGTTATTCATCTTCTTTTATTTCTTCGTCGTGTTCTTCTCTTTTATGCTGTTCTTCTGTTTGCGATCGATAACATTCAAGAGCGTTGTAGTAGTCTTCTCTCATTTTCCCACCTTCTCTATTTCTGTGGCTTCGGCAATTAAATTATTAATACCAACTCTTGTGTTTCTCGTGTATTGTTTCGTTTCCGTCGTAGTCATTAATTTCCCATTCTTTCCTCCTTTTTTAGTTTCCTTTCATTTCATTTAATTATAAGGGAGTTCAAATTTCCCATCTATGATACGGCTATATTGTTTGTCTGTCCAGCCATGCGCTTGAAGTGTTTTTTGAAATTGGTCTAAATCTTTAATTCTTTCTTTTCTGATTCCCCGCTCGTTTAATAATTTACCTACAACTTTGACTGTGGCAGGATTCAATAAAGGTTCGCCATCAGCGCCATATCCTTTTATTCTGCCGGTAACTCTATACCCATATTTATACCCTGCAACCGAATATCCAATATGCTCGGAAACCGATATGCCGTTTTCAGTCCGTGAATCTCTGTGGTCACTTGACTTTCTTAGTTTGGCCGTTTTTGCAAGTTTTATTTCATCAGAGTTTGAAGTGAATCGCCAGAAGGTATCCGGTTCGCCAAATAACTCTTTCTGCTTATCTCCAAAAAATTGCCACACCTTGTCTCGTATTTTCTGCCGACCAACTAATTTACCAACTATATTAACTTTACCGCCTTGACCGATTTCAATGTCATCGTTGTACGGTTTTAATTCATTGCTGCGCGTTATGATCGGTTCTCCACTGTCTTTGGTCACGGTTTGAATTTTCATTTTTTTTATCCTCCTTTATCCTTTCTTTAACTACAATATAGTTTAAGTATTTAAAAAAGTCAAGGAAAATCTTTAAATATTTAAAAATATTTTCACCAATGATATTAAGGACTTAAGCAAATTGAAATATCTGATAAAGCCAGCAATTTTAAACCATCAGATAACCCGTTGAAATCAAAAGGAATTAATCAATCGAATCACCCATTAAAAATAGTGAATTAATATAAAGATAAGCCTTCATCCGAGATCGCCTGTTAGAGAGCGTATTAAACAAGCCAAAAAATAGAAGGCGTGGGAGAAAGGAGCACTCCCACGCCCAAGGAGCCAAGTAAAGAAGAGAAAAGAAAACTTGGCTACTATTTCTCCTCCTATCCATATTATGCTTCATCAAATTTATCATTTACAAAATGTTTATGGTATGCTGTCCAGCCACCTAAACACACGCCCCACCACATTGGATATCTTATTCTCATTTTCTTTTTTCTAACAACCATAGCTTCAAAGAAAAGATTATTTGCTTCAGAATATGAAATCGCACGTTTACTTTTAATCCTGCCATTTTTTGAATAAATAATTACTTTACTATCTTTTCGGAAGGCATAGTCATGGAGAACTGCTTCTCTGTGCGCCCGACCTCCCCAGAACAGATAAATAATTGGAATACGAGGAACACTGGCTAGGTCTGTATAAAAGTTTTTTGGAACTCTTATTCGTCCACCCAATAATTCGCTTTCATAAATTAACGGACTTTTTAAAATCCACAGCCTATCATTATTAGGATGTGTTACTAAATTAAGTTTTGTTAAAAATTTACTTTTGATTGCTTTCATTTTACACCCCTTAATATACCCAACATACTTTTGGCGGCAAACCTTCTACTTCCATATTATCTACATGGATAAATCTTTCATGTATACCTATTCTGGTAAATCCAGCACTGATTAAACCCTTTAATATTTTAAAGCGTGTTTGACTATCTATTGCCTTAATATCCACTGCCCTCCCTTCAACATGATTTTTGCTCGATGAGCCTACTGCTTTATTATGTGTCTCGCAGCGGCAGCCAGAATTAATTATATAGGACACATCTGATATTTCTCTTGCGGAAATTAATTTAGCTAAAAAGTCAGGCTTCATCTCATTAAACCCACATCCACACTTACACGCAAATTCTGATGGAATAATAAAATACTTCATTTTGCCTAACCTCATTTAAAAAAAATGAACTACTAAAAGAACTATTGTAGTGATAATTCCAGCCCACACACTCCCGGCAACCGCCCCTGCAAAAGAAGCTCTTGTTTTAAGCACAGCAATATCAATTATCAATTGATTAATAGATTTAGTAGTTTTACTCTGTGCTTCTTCTAGTCGTTCAAGATCACCAAGTACTTTATGAGCCCATTCTCCCCATCCATTTGGTCTTTTGATGCTCTTATCAGCCATGTCAATCTCCTTTCTTATTTTGTCTGTGTCATTTCATAAAAAACATTGGCCAAGCGTTGTTGTTTGTAGCTCCTTCTGTGTAATCAACTTCAGCCCAATGCTGGAAAGATTTAACATAGCTCGAATCCAGCCCGCTAGAATACCCATACAGTGAATCTCCCGCTATTAAATCATCAATGACATCCCAGTTGCTTCCCCACGCTTCATCGTTTGCCGGATTGACTGACATTTCCCAACTTTGTAAAGTAGTGGAACTTGTAGGATCAATTACACTTCCATAATATATTGTTGCACCTATCTTAATGGCAAATTTACATCTACCACCGGTATTAGCTCCATAATCTACTCGTTTATAATACCCCTTCAAGGTTATTTTGTTGATTGTTCCCGACTCAATTGTGTGATTAGGATAACCAAATAAGCCATACGAATATCCAGTAAAATAAGCGTAATCCCCGAGGTTATAATCGGCTTCGTTTTTAGTTACTTCATCGACATTTACATAAGATCCCGCACCCCCAGATTGGTTTAAATAATTGGCTTGGATATCGCTATCACTGCTTGGTCTAAGTATTAAAACCGACATGATACTCTCCAATTCAAATCAAAGGCGGGAGTTTTTCTTTTTGCTTCGTCCTCGAAAAATCCATGACCTGCGGGACAGACCACTCTGGTCTGCCCACCAACTGTTTCCGACTCATTATTTCTTCTGCCCTTCCATACTATTTTGTAAATCATATCAGAAGGGATTTTTAGTTTCTGGAAAAAACAGGCAAATTCATCCCCATATTTTACACGGCAAGGGGCAACAGCAAGGTGTGGGCATCCATCACAAAAACCGTCAAGCGGATTGGCTTCCTTATAGGCTTCAAAAGTTTTAGCACTTTCATAGTCCATAAATTCCCCAATAGATTTAAAGCCCAATTTCAGTAATGCTTCAGCGGCTTTGATGATAGACTGATTTTCTTTATCTTGTAGCGTCTTAATTTCTTCTCGCAATTCTATGTTCCTAGCGTCTGTGTAATCTTTAATTGCTTTGAGTTCGTCATTCTTAGCAGTAAGCACAACAGGATCAGGACTTTCGATAGAATCAATAATTTTTCTACCCTTAATCACTTTTTTAATATCTTCTTTAGTCATTTACGCCTCCGAATCCGAATAAACACAACTCCATTTTGTTCTATAAAGAAATAATACTGTAAGTTCCTTATCCTGAACTGTTGTAGTTGGTAGTGACTCAATATATGCCTCAAACGAATCACCCCAAGTAATTGCTCTGGCTGTGCCATTATCTTTTATTCTATAAAGTAGCATATCTGCACCTGCTACCGGAGTTCCGCTTATGTTAGTGGACATATTAGTAATAGCAGTCGCGAGTACAAGAATCGTTGCTATGTCTGCGTTGTCTGTATTCAGAGTAGGCGTGGCATGAGAAGTAACCTCAACTGTTCTTTTGGTAACTCGTTTATTCGTGAGTGTTTGTGTTTTTGTCGGCGTGGTTATTGTGCTGTCAGCGATAGCTTTCGCAGTAGCAAACTTAACGTCATTTGTGCCGGTGTTTATTTCTGCGCCAGTGGCTTTAGCGTTTGCGGTTGCACCATCGGCAACGTTAATCAAAGTTCTGATTTGAGTTACAGACAGGTCATCTATATCACCGGCTGTGATTCGTCCAACTAAAGTCTGCTCTGCCACTGTTACAGCAACCGGTGTGTCGTCGGACACAGCCGCAAGAATTGATTGAACGTCAAATAAAGAATTTGCAACATAAGTATCGTCAAGAAATTCCTTGCTGACAGGAATCTCCCATTGCGAATCTTCGTCCCCTTGATAATAAAGATAACAGGTTGTGTTTTGACTTCCACCATCGGTATTGAAATAAACCTTGCCGACCAATCTGGAATTTTCAGAAGGTGTATAAGTTTCTGCAAGGGTGCAAAAAACTCTGAACCTTGCCTTATCTGCTACGAGGTCGCCTAGATTAGAAGTCGCAATCAAGACTTCAGAAGTATCAGATTTCCGCTCATAGAACTTCCAAAATATCCGGACATCTCTATTCCCAGCTGTCTTTGCAGCAAAAACATTCAGGTCATAAACCCCAGCCTCCAAAGAAGTCCATTCTTGTCCAGCCGGTGAAATCCATTCTTCTATTAATGTATCAGTCTCGGCATTAGCGGAAGCGTTGACTGAAGCCGTTTCTAAGGCACTTGCTGACATTGAACATTGTTTGTAAGCTCCTACTGTCCCATCTGCAGCATCAAGCATATAATACCTTGCACCTATTCGAGGTAAAGCACTGTCGACATATTCTTTATCAACTAATTGATGTTGACCAGAGAAAGCCGCATGACCGTCCTCGTATAAAGGAAAGCCATTGATTATAGTTTGCGGAGTAGTTTGGTCAAGAGCTAGAAAAGATTCCATATCAAGATTAGTTTGGAGGATAGTATATTCATCTCCAACAACAGCTTGGCTACCGCCTTCTGAATCAGCAAGACATAAAATGGTTTGGCCAATTTCTACTTCCATGCCACTAGCTCCGCCAATTATACCTGCCACAGAAACAACCCAGCAATCTCCCTTGCTCGCAGATGGATAATCAGGACTTTCAGCACAATCTATTACATCTACCAGATCCATTGCAGCAGTGATACCAAGAGTTGCAAGAAAAGCAGAAGCGCTGGTAGCATCTACAAGACCTCTAAAAAACGCCGACCAATTTGTATCTAAAGAAAATAATTGAGTCCATGTAGTGTTAGTCGAATCTCTTTGCTTCATTATTCCGTTAGTCCAATCAGCCCATAATTGATTAGCATACATCGTAGCTGGAGAAGAGCTTCCAGCACTACAAGAAGCAAGAGCTTGAAAAGCCGCGTTCAATTGCGCACGAACAGTCAAACCTGTGTTCGCATCCGCTGTAGTTATTTCAAAATCATGTTGTGGCATATTCCCTCCTTAATCAGTTACTATTGTTGCAATCCTGCTATTGTTGCAAGTTATACGGAAATAACGAACGTACACACCAGAAGCATTCTTTGCGTATAATTGCAAATTATCGCCAGAGGTAACAGCTATGTCCTCGGAATAGCTAACGTATTCATTGCTGGAGGTGTTTCTTTCTGTTCCAACAGCAATGCCGTTTTTGTAGATTCTGCCGTAACTGTTGCCATAATAGCTGCCTTTAAGCTCAAAATACACTGATACTGTCCCTGTTACGAGAACATCTATGTCCTTTAATTTCGTATAAGAAGTAGAGCTAGTATCTCTTGCTGTGTCGGCACTCGCTATGCCAATATTACTTCCGGCGGTGGTAACTAAAGCCAATTGTTGAGATATATCTACCCATGTAGCTTTCGTCCCTGCTGAATTCATTCTCAGAAAAAGACTTGCAGCACTGGCTCCTCCAGCAATTCTTGATAACACGCCCAGTGCTCCACCACCAATCATGTCACCAGCTTGCAGCATTGGATTTTCCATAAATTTTGTATCAATATAATCACAAATTGATTTTTGGCTAACAGGTCTTATTTCAGACCACGGAGTTGCCATAGAACTATCTTTTAATAAAATAACCAATCCAGAGGTTGAATCTGTTGCATATCGATTATCTAGTACATATTTTACATTAGCTGCTGTCATGGCTCTGGTGGTATCAGCACCAGTAAGTGCTTCTGTATTGGTATCCAATTCAACAACACCGGCAGTGGCTTGCGTTGCATTATCTACTCCACCCGACACTAGCAAAAATAAAGAAATCCATGCATCATTAGCAGCATTTCTGAGCTTTAAATATCCAGAAGTTAAATCAGCCCATAATTGATATGCGTACATAACAGTAGGCTCTGATACGCCAGAATTATTAGAAGCAAGAGCTTGGAAAGCTGCATTTACTGCTGCCCTGAAAGATGCTCCACTGTTCGCATCTGCTGTAGTTATTTCAAAATCATGTTGTGACATATTAATACCCTTTCGCTACCCAATCGTATGTTTTAGTTATTCCTTCACCAAGAGAATTTTTAAAAATAATATCAAATCCAGAAATGGTTTTATCTGTTACCTCAAAGCAATCTCCTGTCAACATTCCTTGTGCTGTTATTCCCAATCTTGGCATTGATAAAAAGGGAAGATCAAAAGCAATATGATCTCCTTCAGTTGCAGAAGCTGCATCTACTGCTGCTTCTTCTCTATCTGGCAAATCAACAATAAAAGATGCCTCTCTTAAAACAATATAACTCGTCAGATTTAAAGACTCACATACAAGCCTACATTTAAAAGCCTTTGCAGAATAATCTCCGGAAAGAAAATTCTGATATGATGCCCAAGTGCTGCCATCTTGAGACAATGCAATTTGAGGAGTTATTTGTGCTCCTGTATTATCCATCCCATCAATATTCTCCACAGCATCTAAATCAACAATACAATCCCACAGAGAAGTTTTATCTTCTACAGAAAAAGCTAATTCTACAGAACATCGACAAACCTGAATTGTTGCTAAAGTTGAAGCTGGAGTTTCATAAGAACCTTTTCCTACGACATAATCTCCAAGCATATCAAAACTGAGTAAAGAATCAAAATCTGCTATCTCATCAAAATCTGTTTGAGAAGCCATTATCAAATTCACACCAGATAATACCATACTTGCCAATGTTCCCGCCCATAATGGTTCTTGTTCTTGAGTAATCTGATTATTCCAATTTAAAATGCCAGGAATACTAGTTATAACAGAAATAGCATTTACACTCTCATTTTTAGTTGTATCAATAGCCTTTAAAAAATATACTCCATTTCTAGCAGACGGAATTGTAACGGTATTAGTCCTTGACTGGCCTACTTCAACTGAATTGCTCCAGGAACCAGCCGCTATATCACTGCTCCATTTCACTCTGTAAAAATCTAAATCAGGATCAGATACGGGCGTCCAGGTCAATATTAATCCTCCCAAAGAAGCTTGTGCCCATACTTCTACTATGTCTTCTGGAGGTAAAGTCTTTCCGTATATGTATAAAGAATAAGTTGGACATTTATCAAAAGATTGTTTCTGGCCTAAAACATTTATACTCCTGAAATATACAACATGAACAAATCCTTCCAAAGCATCTTCAATTATGAATTTAACATCCGAAGTCTGCCCTTTGTAATAGAAAACACCTTTTATCAATTCCCAAATCTCTATACGAGACCACCAAGAAGAATTCATTATAGGTTTAACAAAAGTTACTTCTATGTTAGAAGCAACAGTTCCATCTGGCTTTTTAAGAAAAATTTCAGAGGCAGCTACTGAAAACACAGAAGGGATGGTATTAGGAAAACTATACTTTTGATCTGGAACAACTGGAACTGAATAATCAGAACTATAGATAAGAGGATTGTATTCAATAGCTCCTATGCTAGCAATCAGATCACTTGTTTTTGAAATACTTATAATCCTGAATAATTTTGTTTCATATCCAGACTGCCCAACTGCATACGGGCAATATTGCGCTGGCAAAGTCGCCCAAGTTGATGTTAAATCCAAAGTTGACCACGTCCCTGAAAGATTGCTCACTGTTTTAGAAACTAATGTGTCGTCATTAAATCTTACCATAATCACATAAATTATTCCTGCTTCTAAAATTACAGGCTTGTCTAAAATAACTTGCCCATCTGGATTATTCGCAGCACTAACAATTCTCCCATCTCCTATTCCCCACTGAGGAACACTATGAGAAAAATTAATTACGTCACCTACTGTAGCCACAATAGCATCTATGTCTGCATCAAACTTTATTATTCTTTTCAGGTGTTGGTTGCATAAAAGTTGAAACTGAGCTGCTCGCCAAACTCTAGTTGCCTTGGTCGTCCCCATTAACTGCAAACTAATCTTATTCCCAGGATGATTAATTGCATTATTAATAATAGTAAAAGTATCTCTTTCATAATCTTTTTCTTCATTAAGAAAATTAGCTTCTATTTCTCCTGCTCTATCTTTCAAAGAAAGAAAACTTTCTTCAAAAGAATCTTCAATTATATTCCCAGATGAGAATAGTTGTGCAGCCTCGGAAGCTTTTTCGATAATCACAAATATTTTATATCCTGATCGAACAACAGCAGCTCTTGACATCTGCCCAACTTTAATCGTAGCATCCCACATAGACATCTGGGCATCAAATATTCCATTAAACTCAAATCTTTTTTCTGTACCACTAAGATTGTCTGGAACCATTTCATCACAGAAATCTGCCCATATTTTAAAAGAGTCTTCATCAATTCTACTCGGAGCAATTCCATCAAAGCGAATTACACCATTATAAGTTGTCCCATCAGTACACTTCCAAGTAACTTCATTATCAACCACTCCATCATCAATTACTACAGGCCATATCGGTTCTGTCGTTGCCGATGTTCCACCGGTGGTAATTTGATATAATTTACTTTCTTCTCCTAGCTCCCCAATATCTCCCAACCCTGTTGCTATTTTTAAATCGCGGACATGGCTAACTCTATCATCAGTACCAAACCCATATTGGTATAGATTAAGTTCCCCATCAGGATTACTTGGCTGATAATTGCAATCATATATTCCTTGAGATATTTTATTTAAGAATACTTCAACCTTAGCTAATTCATCTCCTGAAGACCTATCAATCTGAAAACACAATTCCTGCTCTTCTGCAGAAGCATTACATTTTATAATATCAGTTCCAACTTCTGTATAATCCGTCCCAGCTTTGCAAATATAAAGGCCATCAGATGCAATTCTTGCTAGAAAAGTCCAAGTTGAAGCTGAATACATAATCCACAGATCATCATTGTCAGCTTTAAGGCCAATGGCATCTAGATATAGTTTTGCTTTTATAGTGTGCTTTGTTGGAGGAGAATCAATAATTCTGTATTGGTGGCAATAAGCATTGCTGGCGGCGCTACCTGCATTTGTATCTAGTCGAAATTGGCCAGCAGGATCAATCTCGCTTTCAGCCATCCGATAGTCTCCATTAGACCAGCTTGCTAAAGAAGAGCAATCCTCATTCAATAAATCCGGAACTAACTTTCCTGTTGGTCTTGCAATATCTCCAATCACATAATTTTTATTTGGTTGCCAGGAGTCATAAAATACTGGCTGTGTTAAAACATCATAAGCCACCCAAGCAGGATTATTGCTATCTCTGATAATCCAATTTTCTCCATTATAAACTCTGACAAAAGAACCGCTGGCTAGACAAGAAAATCTTAAAGAGCCTGACAATTGATCTGAAGCCAAAGCTTTGATTCCTACCAAAACATGCCGAGGATAAGTAAAATCAGCATAAGAAACTTCTCTCACTGCGGTCAGATACATACCATCTGAGTATGTTATATCAGTTTGGTCTACTGATCTTTTAATAATTTTTATTTCATAAATCCCATGAGGAAGATTAGATCCAATAACAAAAGTTCTTTTGACAGCTGCTGTTTGTGCGCCGGCAATAGATATATATTCCTGGTACGTATTGGCTATTCTCTCATTAGATATCAGCTTTTTCCATGTCCCTGGAGTTCCCTCATAACTATCTGCCTCTCCTTCATAATGAACAGAAGAAGATGAATGTCTTAATAATTCGAACCAAATTTTCTCTCCAGCAGAATCATTTACCCATATCCCTAGACTCCACTCAAGAGAATCTTCTGACCCAACAGGAGCATATTTATAAGTCAAAGCTTGAATTGATGCACAAAGCCAATCTTCATCTCCTTGCTCCCGATAATACACGCTGACATCTACTGTATAAGGATCAAGGCCTCCAGTTGTTGGATTTTGATGATAAAGACCTCTGTTAAAAGTTATATCTGCTTCAAGCTCATCAAAGGAAGAACCAATAGTTGTATATGTGTAACCACCACTATCATAAGTAATCTTAACTGCAGATAAATATTCCAATTTGTTATCATCAAAATTTGAAATCAAGGTTTGCTTTAACAAACCATTTCTTACTCGTATCCTTACTCCATTAAAATTTTCATAAGGCTGGTCATTAATAAAAAATTTTCTTAAAATTTTTATTTCGTCCATTGCCAAAGATAAAAGAACATTCAAATAATTTTTATTATTAATAGACTCTGTATAAGTTGAAATAATATTGCCGTATGTTTTAATCTTGCCATATATTTTTGGAATAACTTTCCCTTGAGCTTGAGTTGTCTCAGGACTGAAAGAATATGTTTGAGATATTTCTGCCGATTCTTGAGAAGCTGATAGTAGCTCTGGCATCTTAGTCGAAAACAATAATCCTGCAACTCCGCCAGCAAACATTGCTCCTCCCATTACTGCTATACTAGTTCCCAGCCCTGCCCATGTCAATGATCCCAGCCCAATCAATGCCTGTCCGCCATATGCATAAAGAACCACTCCAACAACGATTAATACTGCTCCAAGAACAGCTCTAACTACATCTCCTTGCACTTCCGGTTTTATAACCAATTCGTTTCCAGAAGAAAGATATGTTGTTGGCCAATTATTTTTTGAAATAGCTTTCCCGTTGATAGCAAGAATACAATCAGAATCAGCTGTAAAGCCTTCTCTATCTCTAATAGCCAATAGATTTTCTCCAGCATAAGACATTAAAGCCTTTTCTTGCTTGAAAGGATTAAAAGGATCTTTGATCCTTATAACTGTTATGTCTTTTTCTTTTTGCATCTATAATATCCAGCAATTTTATTTTTCCAATATAAATGATTTAATTTTTCTACTACAACCATCTCTCCTTTTATGATGTGAATAAATTTCCCTTCTGGCAGAACAACTCCAATATGAGTTACATAAGGAGGATGAACAGAAAAAACTACAAGACAATAAGGCTCTGGCTTATTAATTCGGACAACTTCTCCTACATTATTTTTAACCAGTTCGTCCAAATCTTCTTCTTCTCTTGATTCTTGTTCTATATCAGGTAATTCATTGCCAATTCTTCCTTGCAAAAGTTTTACAAGATTATAGCAATTTATCCCTTGCAAAGAATTGCCATTATATGCCCAAGGTACGTTTAATAAATCTTCATATTTAAGTTTAAGCAATTCTAAGTCCTCCACCAGTCATGCCAGGATATCCTCCAAAATTAATTGTATTCCCTCTGGCTATGCAATCTTCTAAAGTTCCGTTGCAAGGAGGATTATCCGGCCCAGCATATTTACATTCTGCACCTTTAAAATGACTACGCCAGTTGCAGGAAGAACCAATATATCGATATAAAGGAAATCTTTTTATCAAAGGATTTGGAGCGCCTAAAGAAAAATTTATCCATTCAGAATTAATAAAGCATTCCACGATATCAAAATTTAGAGTTAGCTCTGCATAATTCTCCTCCAGATGAGCTGCATTCACAACAATAAGAGTTGCTGTTTGCCCAACCAAACCATCATAAATCTCCATGTATCCCTGAAGGACTCTATTTATATTTGTAACTCTCAAAGTAATTGATGGTATTTCTCCGCTGGAGTATTCTTTCACTGAATCAAGCTCAAAAGGAAATTTAGAATATGTCTCTCCATCAAAAATTACGTCTTCTGTGTTTCTAACCAATCTTAGCGTTGCTATGGCTGCGCTTGGAATTGTGATTTCTAGAAGCAACAGCCATGGATCTGCTGAAGACATTTTATTTTTTTGAGAAATCAAATTAGCTGGTAAAATTTTCATTTATACCTCCTCTAGAATAAAAGAAACTTTCCAACGAGTAGCGGCAGAATCTGCTGGAGTATATTTGACTCTTTCAAAATAACGAACAGAAATAGTAGCCGGGGTGGCCATAAAAACATTAAACCAATCAAAAATCTCTGCTCCTACATTCTGCCCTATTTCATGAGCTCTTATTAAATCTTTATCAGCCGTTGGTAATGCAGCATATTCAATATTAAATTTATCCGGTGTTCTGGTAAATTTAGACCTTGAAATAACATATCCTGCTTCAACATTTGATCTTAATGTTGGATCGAAGGCCAACCCTTCTTCATAAGGGAACACCAATGGTTTTCTTGTTATTGTAGGAAAATCTGCCATTTTATCACCCTATAATTCCCGATTGCCTTAATGCTCCACGACTTTGATAATCTTCTAAAATTATTCCTATAACCATTTTTTTAATGTCAGACTTCATATCTCCTTTCTTTGCAACTATTGGTTGAGAAGATTTGTTTTCCAATTTAATTTCAATATTTACTATAGGAGGCTCAGCCATTTTATTTTGATTTACCATCAAGCCTAAAGCTTTTGTTTGCCCTTCTGTAAATATACTTTCATTATCTTTAGCTATAATTGCCCTTTCTCCCGCGCCAAGTCCCGCGTGTGCTCTTGGCGCATTAGCAAATACATGTTCTGGTACTAGCCTTGTAGGAGCAGCGTCTTTACCAACAACTCCTCCTCCATGAAAAACAATTGGTATTTTATTAATTTCTGCTCCAACACCACCCACTCCTCCTACTATTGATGCAACACTACCAATTATGCTTCCCAGCAATTCTCCACCAGAACCGTCTCCTCCAATTGCTGCTACTAGCAAAGCTCTCATCTGGATACGAACTAAACCAGAAAGTATTGAATCTACTAAAGATTTAAAATCAAGTTTACCTGTTTCAACAAAATCAGTTAAAGCATCAGCTGTATTATTAATAGCATCCTGAGTCATTTCAAACGCAGCTCTCCCTGTTGTAGATTGCGTACGCACCCAATCCTCCCAACCAGCTTTTATTCCCGAAATCATATTGTCGCCACTTTGAGCAACTTGGATATCTAACTTTTCCATTTCTTCTGTTGTCCACACCTTGATAGCAACTGCACCAATACCCAACTCTTCATATGCACTTGCTTGGTTTTCAATTAACAATTTTTCTGCCTTGTAATACGCAACAGAATAACCTCTCATATCCTCATACATATTTCGTTCAGCATCAATTCGACCAAGCATCGCTTTTTCATTTTCTTCTACTGTTAATTTTTCAATTTCTTTAGCTTGTGCGCTAGTTATAAGTTCTACTGCTCCTGGGATAGATTTAAATTGCTCAACAAGTTCTTTTGTTTGAGTATTAACATCAAAAATTTTCTGTTCCAATTCGCTCATCGAACTTTTTGCAATATCTCCTTCAAGAATCTGTTTTACTTTTACCCATTCTTTTCCAAGCTTCTCCGCTTCTTCTGATATTTTTGCAGTAGCTTCACTGGCAGCTTCACTGGCAACTTCACTGGCGGCGGTGAAGGCAGCAGCAGAGGCAGCAGCAACAGCTTTGATAGAACTCTCATCATAGAATGGAATATCAGATATATCCCATTTCTGAGAAAGAACATCTAACAATTCAAGCTGTGTCCCAGCTGTTTTTTCGTCCACAATATCTTTAACTGTTTGTGCAGCTCTAGCTAAAGTAGCTCCCCATGCGTCTAAAAATTTTCTTGGAGTTGTAAACATATTGCCAGCAGCGGAGCCAGACAATAAAGTATTTATAAGACCTTTGCTCAGTATCTCGCCCGGAATACTATTGACAAAATGATAAATAGCTTTAACTGCTGCTGTTACACTAGTAACCCCTTCCTCAACATCATCGAAAAAATCCGTAATTTCACTTTCATTTTCTTTTACCCAATCTGAAAATAAATTTAATTGTGTTACTACGCGGGGCATAATTATATTGCCAAATCTCCGCATTACCTCTTCCATGGTATTGCTAAAAATGATGCCCGAAGCTTCAGCTGTTTTTGCCCACTCCTCAAATGCCTTTTTAGAAGCTCCAGTCTTATTTTTCATCACCTCAAGACTGGTATTGTAAGCAGTAAAATTGTTCTGCATCAATGGTCCTAACCCAACCAATGCTTCAGAAGATATTATAAATTTACCCAAACCAAGACCACTTTCCTTTGCTTTTTTTCGGATTAGTTCCAAAGCTCCAGCAAAACCAAGAGACTGAATCATTGCTTTCCCACTTGCATATCCTTCTTCTTTCAAAAGCTTTATCATCTCTCCTTGTGGTTTGAAAAGCCCAACCATAATTGCTTTATACTGAGTTGCAGCAATAGAAGTTGATCCAGCGGTTTGTGTCATTAATGACAAAGCCGCCGCCATTTCATTTGCAGAAACTCCGGCCAATTTTGAAATGGCTGAGACTCCACCAATGATTGGAACTAATTGCCCAAAGTCAGTCTGGCCTTGTTTTTCTGTCATAAACAGAAGATCACTAGCCTCAGTAACAGATTTTACCTCTCCCCCAAATCCAGCTAAAATTTTTGATAGCCCTTTAACAACCTCTGCCTGCTCAACGTGTGCGGCTTTAGATGCTCTTGATGCTACAGTTAAAAATTCAAGTGCTTTGGCTGGCTCTGCAATCCCAGCAGAGATAGTTTGATAATATCCTTTCATCAGCTCAGTTTGGCTACCAAGTTCAGGACCAAGAGTTTTTATGTCAGCGCTGATATCTTTTAATGTGCGACCTGTGACTTTGCCCATATCTACCAAGGCAGTCTCGTACTCTTTGCTGATACTATACATTTTTTTACCAAGAGAAATAGCAGCATAAATAGTAAATGCGGCAGCTATTTGGGTTCCCATACGAGAAAATGTAGATCCCATACGAGAAAATGTAGACATCTCCTTAGTAGCTACTTTTGTTTGAGTGCCCAATCTATTAAATTCGGCACGTAGCTTTGCAGTATTTGCTCTGGCTTCATCTGTCGAAACTTTAATTCTTATACCAGCCATTATATTTTCCTCAGCCCTGCTTTATCTTTTTTTTTGCTTCATCTCTCTCCAAAAACTGCTTTATCAACAAATCATCAATCAAAAGAATCTTTTCAAAATCTAAATCTGTGGCCTCATAAAAATCACATATTTCAAAAACAGCTCTCGTTGGCAATTTACAAACTCCTGAAAAAGAAATAGGTCTATCTCTACTGTTAAGCAGAAGCCACAATTCCCAAGCCAGAAGATTTTCTGATTCCCATACAGGTTTGCTGCATTCTTCTGGATTCCCACACGGCGGCTCTTCATTGTTTCTTTTGTAGACTGCACGGCAAGCATCACAATCCGCCGTGTTTGGATTCCCAAACCAAGCCACACAGTCTAAGAGTTTTTTATTTCAATCTTTTTTTCCTCCTCAAAAGATATTTCAATTTCTTCAATTGCTACCACCAATTTGTCTTTGACTTTAGAATTATAAAGATAAAGCAATTCTTTATTTATTTCATTACAAGCCAAAGGAGCTCCCTTTTCTGTTTCTACTTCTCTCCAATCAGCAATATTTTTTCTCCACTTGGTAATTGTATAATCATAAGCTGTCCCAAATGGCTGACTTTGGAATCTCCCTTTTGGATTTTTTATATCCAATAAAACTGCAATCTCTTTTGCTGACAAGGGATTAATAAGAAATTCGGCAGAAGATCCATCTTCGTCTTCAATGGCAACCCAAATCTCTTTTTTCTCTATCTTTAATTTCATAACCCAGATTCTCCTTTTGCTTTATTATTTTTTAATCCTTTTCTTATTCGCTTTTAACCTTTTGTCTTTTGGTGTTCCTTTGCTCGGTTTAGCTCCCATAATTTCCTCCTTCCCCAGATTTTTATTCTTTATGGAAGGAGGAGTCTGGGAGCTCCTCCTTGTCGGCACCAGGCCTATCCATAATTCATATTAACAAAGAACAATTTCACAACTATCTTCACCCACGGTTCCCAGAGCTTTCATCGGTAATGATAGTTCAACAGCTGGAGCTGCAAATTCAATTGCTGGTACCTCCAGCACTACTTTTGGAAAATAAAGTTCCAATATTGATCCAGCAGTGTCTCCAAAAGTAAAGCGCATGGTATTTGTATCTCCAGCCAACCCATCAGCAAAATATTTAGCGGCTGCCTTTCTGAAATAAACCTTCATGGAAGAAGAAATATCTCTGACCTCTTCCATGAAATCAGAAGGAACTCCTAACCCAACTTCATCTATCAAATATGTTTTTGGAGATTTAATAGAAATGGATCCACTTTTAATCACTCCTGTTACTCCAGATATTTCCAAAACAGTATCCCTTGATTCAATAGGATCTCCAATCACATCTACAACTGCTGGTAAAAATCCTTTTATCACATCTCCTGTCGTCCAAATTGCTCCTGTTGCATGAGCCAAGTGCAAAATATTACCTGTCCTGTCAACCGAAGTGATCGTTGCATTGGTTGATGCTTTTGTTTCGTTATACACATGCGCACCAGCAGAAAATAAGCTTGCGTCTGTTACGTGAATATGGGTATTGGTCGCTGCATTAGAAGAACTAAGAGCAGTCGTGCCAGCAAAAACCATTTCCATTCCCTGACCACTAAAAGTGATCATTACTGCTCCTTCATTTGTGACTTCTATAATTGCTTCATCAACACTCGCTCCTTTTAATCCTTGGATAAAATGATCTGTCTCTATCCATAATGACATAGAAGGAGATTTCACAGTTTGTTTATAAAAAACTGAAGATAAAGTAACTGTTGCTGTTGATGAGTGCGATGCTGCTGATGAGGAAGCATATCCTCTTTCACAATTCAATAAAGTCGCTGTAGTGGCATCTCTCGAAGCACGGGTAATACTTGTATATTTTATTGATTCTGTCCCAACTGTCACTACTCCAATTTCTGGCAAAGTTCCTCCGGCAATAGTTTTTATAACAATCGTTCCAACTGTTGCTCCAGGATCAGTATCTATAGATGCTGCCGTAGATGCATTCAAAGACCCTTGCAAAGACCTGAACAAAGAATGTCCTTGTGGCGATTCACCGACAGTTCCTGTTGGTCTAATATACATTGGGATTGACCAAAGCGCCGCAGGTAAAGTACTTTGAAATCTATCAAGAACATCCAAAGTATTTTGCTTTTCCAATGAATCATTAAAAGCTGGATTCTGGTTAATAATTGCGTCTCCAGCTGCCCTGATAAAATCATTTGTTGCGTTTGGAAATTGTAATGTTCCAAAAGTATCTTCTGTTAGGCAGAAAACCTTTTGCTTACGTGAAATTCCTATCTGAGAATTTTCTGACATTTTTAATTACCTCCCTAAATATTTATCTTTTTAATTTACTGTTCCCCAATCCAACAATCAAAATCTATTGAAGTCATAACATGATAAAATCCATTATCATCAATACCGAGATGGTCAGTAGTAGGTTCATTGAAAATTATTCCATTAACATCTTTCCGCCTAAAAATATTTTCTAAAATTGCAGCATATTCCAATGCTCTTCTTGTTCCTTTACCGGCAATATCAAAGATAGAGATCATCAGAATGCCTTGTCGTAAACCTACACCAGATTCTCCTATTTCTCCTACAGTAGTTTCTCCCATTTTTATAATCGGTCTAATCCAAGGAGAAGTAGTTGGCGCGGTAAATGGCTGGTTAGGAAAACAAATAGCTGGAGGAGTTGGAGTAGCCAATGTAGCCCAATTTGATGAAAGAGTAGCAAATGTTGCTTGCCTAATTTCTTCGGGTGTCATTTTGCTTCTCCTCCTTAACGATTCCCAAATTCTTTAAACTTGGAAAGCTCCTGCTTTATAAAAGTAGAAATTTCTTTCAACGCAATTCTATAAACTCCTTCTGGAGCCTTTACGACGCTCTGGCGATCTTTGCCCTTAACCATTCGCGGTTTATTATTTGGATTGCTATAGCCGTCCTCAATTTTGGCTGCATAAGGGAGATTATTAAACATCCATATTGCCTTATCTTTAACTGTCCAAGCAAAACTTCGCACTTTAGTCATAGCAATAGAAGAAGGGATTTTTTCTCCTTTGACTCCTTTTGCAATTTCTTCTTCACCAGAAGGTTTTGTAACTGAAATACCATGGCTTGCCCTATAAGCTCCAGTATCAACTGGAGAGCGCTTAACAATACCCCTAAAAGCACGGAATGCTGTCACACGCATTACTTTTGATAAATCAGCATCAATAGCAGTAGACAGTTTCCTCAATTGAAGAGAAAATTCTCCAGCTGTATTTGCAATTTCTCTTTCAAGATCTGCTGCTTTCATTTATGCCCTTCTTTTTTTACTTTTACTAGGAGCTTCGTCTATCAGAGCTTCTTTTTGTAACGGCTTATCTTTTGCTTCTACCACGACAACAAACCTTTTCTCTAGAGCTACAATTTGCCGATCTCTCTCTCTGATAATTTCTTGCATCCTGCCTATCTCATGCAATAAAAATTCTTTTCTCTGTCTTATATGTGCCATTATTATTTTCCTCCATTCATTTACTTTGCATCAATCAAATATACTAAAGCAGTTCCTCCTGGTTTAATTGGAACTATCTTTGCTGGCATCCACTCCTCAGAATTATAAACAATTTTAAAATCGATTTTATCCAAACTAGCCGGAGCACCGGTTACAGAAACAAGCCATCTCACACTATCAGATTTGCTGAATAATCCGCTTTCACTTTGCATCGTTGGATTAACCATCACCCCAAAAGCAGAATATGTAGCAAGAGTCGAATCATAAGTATCTAAAATTGGATCGTATGTAGCTGGAGTCCCAACTACAATTTCAATATCCACTCCATACTTTTTAATAATGTCCCCAGCCTTTGCCTGTAGTTTTTTATAATCCATCTCTCCTACGTCCTCAAAACTTTTGCCTGTCCTGTAGAAATTAAAAGCCCTTTCAAAAAAGCCATTATTACAGGATACACTGTTTCTGTTTCTCTACCCTGAAAATATGAAATTTCAATTATATCGATTTTTTCCTTTGCAACTCCTATTTCTTTTGATCCCTGCAATATCCCAGCTTCAATAGATTCTTCGTAAGCAGCTCTGCACGATGCTTTTTTAAC
>Ga0075125_10000419_pt1 | contig 19232 bp, 18 predicted proteins | sample AntAceMetag02UKN_FD_69810 | JGI IMG/M metagenome (GOLD analysis project Ga0075125, IMG submission 69810) | Saline lake microbial communities from Ace Lake, Antarctica - Antarctic Ace Lake Metagenome 02UKN | ecosystem: Environmental > Aquatic > Non-marine Saline and Alkaline > Saline | place... | reverse complement strand
TAATCTGTTTCTAAAACTGAAACACCTGATTGTTCAGCTCCTACATTACTATAAGTTAATCCATGAGCACCAAAAGCATAGGCAGCCGCACCTGTAGCCTTCAGAAAATGTCCAGCGGTTAAACCAGAAACAGGATGCCCTGTTGTGTCAATAAGATTATGAGCCTGAGGAGCGTTATTTCCAGTAACATCAGCTCCATCTGCCACATTTAAAGAGGTCAATACCTGAGCTTTAGTTCTATATGATAAATCGGTTCCATCTGAACCAAGGAATGTATTGATTGCTCCTATTGCAAGTTCATCCCATTTTGGTGTAGCATTGCCATAGATTATAGAGCCTCTTGTAACCCCATCGGCTACGCTATCTGAATGAACACTACCGTCTAATATGGCATGGTTACTAACTCCACCTCCTCCAGCAGTAATAGCTTCCCTTATTCCTTGCTCACTTACAAGAGTAGTGTCCGAGCCAGGAGTTCCGACTGTAGTAGCAAGGTCTAATTCTCCCCCTATGTCGGTGTTTGTAGCGTAAGGGATCTTATTGGTAGCAGTTAGAAGAGAGGCAAAAGCTGTAAGTGTAGCATCAGAGGCTTGTTTTGTATCTAATTGATCTTGAATATCCGAAGTCACACCATCCAGATAGTCCATCTCCTGTTGGACAACATTGCTTGCCCATGTATCGAATTCCGTCTCAGTGTAATATCTATCATCATGGGTATGGGCTTTAGGGGCATTGTCTCCTGTTACATCTGCTCCATCTGCTACGTTTAGGATAGTCAAAATATCTGCCTTAGCCAATGCCACAATTCCACCTGTGGCCTTCCTTCCTATCATTTCTGAAACTGCCAAGGTAACAGCAGCAGGGGTATCATCGGTATCTGCTGCCAGTATCGAGTAGGCGTCCCAAGTAGATTTCAAAACATACTGCACATGATCATCATCCCCTAATCCGGCAAGTCCACCATGATCAGGAATCAAAGGGCTCGTGATGTTACCTTTTATATTGTAGACCCTTAAATCAAGAACTTCTTCTAGGGTATAATAAACACCTGACCCAGTGCCTTTTAGAATGAGCCTAGCAAGTACGACCATTTCTTCAAAGGGAAGGTCGGTGAGCATTAATCCACTAAAGGTATTGTTTTCTTTTGCATCAGATAACTTATTATCTACACGCTGGCCCATAATTAATGCAACAGGCTCGGTTTGTTCGTTAGTTGCTACGACATAATAAGCTACATAATTATTAAGACCAACATCGGCATTAGCCCAGGTACCATTCAATTTGTTATACTTCAAGTCATTGGCAGCACTCACATAACCAACATCTGTTGCATTAGCTTTCTCCCCTGCTGTTGTTTCATAGATACGCCAGAGACTTGCCCCGTCCAGATAATATATTGGGAGTTCTGCAGGCGACAAAACTTGCTCAAAAAGAGCTGCACCAGCGCCATCTGTTATGGTTATGTTTAAATCTTCATCCCATATATTGCCAGCAGCTACATTTACTGTTTCAGAGCCTGCATCAGTTACAAGCAAGCCAGTCTCCCATCTTGCGCCTCCGGCATAATGTAGTCTTGCATGAGTACTTCCATCCATATGATAAGTATGTAATTCATACCCAAGAAATATTGACTTCTCAGAGCCGGCAGTTGCATCCCAATAAAGATAAGCAACCAAAGCCTTGTCCTCAGCGGTGAAGCTCCAAATTGTTTGAGATGCAGTAAGAGTAGCTCCATCAAAATAAATATACCAAAGACCTTCTGTATTATCTACAACGACAGTTTTATTTTCTCCGAGAATGTATTTCACGCCAAGAATATAATAAAAAGCAGATCCACCGTCAGTTACAGTAAATGTCCTATCTCCATCACTAAACGATAAAGTTACTCCAGGAGCGGTAGGCCATCCAGTTCTAGGGGTAAGGTTAGTATCTTCCACATTTAGAGCCTTGGAAGCGTTCTTGAATGTTAAAGTTCCATCAAATCCATCACCGATAGTGAAGGATTCGTTTAGTGTTAAAGTATTGGCCTGGGTTACACCAGTAAGAGTGATGTCAGTCCCATCTCCGACAGTAAGATTCTCATTTAATGTAAAAGATCGATTCCCACCTGCCATAAGTAAATTCAGGATTCTATTGGTATCATCATCCTCATTCCATTTGACTGTAAGGCTGTGTGAAAAATCGGTATCGTAAAGTTTGAGTAATTTGCCTGTTAAATTGGGTGCAACAACATCTACCAGAATAAGGCGAAGATTACCGGCCCCTACATCATCAGGTGCAATTACCCAGGGGGAAGATTCAGCGGCCCCAGAGTCATCATCTACATGATAGACATACGTACCTGTAAGCAATATGGCTATTACTCCACACTTATCCGATAGGTCGGCAGTCGGTATCTTATCAACCGCTCCTGTGCCACCTCCTGTTAATGCTGATGCCCAATAAGTGTAGTATGCCATGTTATTTTCTTCTTAACTTTTTTTCTAAATAACTTTTATTTATTTGAGATTGTTTCTTTAAAAGATTCTTTTTCTTTAAAGGTGTAAAGAAATAGGACTTATTCAATCCACCTCTATCTTGGATATTGTATTGTTTAAATTTACTATTAAATTCTTTTATCTGGCTATTAAGGCCTTTATTCCATTCATTCATTAGTCTAAATGCAGCAGGCCTGTCTCCATCTTTTATTAATTCTTCGGTATAGGCTCTTATATTGAAATATCCTTTTTCTATGTCTTTGATTACAATGAATGCTTGTCTGTCTATTTCCCCACCTTGTGTTTTTATCAATGTTCCCTTTAATCCTCTCCACATAGCAGTAGGGCTTAAACCCTCTCTACCGTATCCAGCTATAAAATTAGTCATATAATTCTGCATTCTTAAAGGAGATATGCCTATCTTTTCACCTATCCATTTATAAGTTTCGGGTGTCATGTCTTTGTATTGCAATTCAGGCGGTTTAGTTTTTCCCATATAATAAGGTACTATCTCTGAGCCTTGATAGAATTTGAGATTCGCCCAATCTTCTACTGGGGCTTTAACCATTGGGGGAGTTAACCCTCCCATTGCTCTATATGCACCTGATTTAACTTTTGCTGCAAATCCCTTCACTTCTTCTCTTGGAGCAAACTCAATAGGTGATAAATCACTTAGAAAGTTTATACAAAAATTAAGGATTTTCTTCTTATTTTTTCGGTATTCTTGGTCTAATCCAAACTCAATAGGGTTCCAAGCTATTTGCCCTATATCCCCTTTTGGAATAGCTAAATATTTTGGAGCCATTTTCCCATATTCATTGATTTGTTTGCCATATACAATACAAAAATTATTATTTCTGATATGCCCAGGAATATCATCATAAAGATCTGAATAATACAGCTGATTCCAGGCATAAGCAGCCATTCCAGGCACCACAGTAGAGACAAATACTTTAGCAAGTGTACCCTTTGGATCTCTTTTTAACGCATCTGCTAACACTACCCTTGCTTGTACCCTTGCATTTAAAAAAGGTACAAACTGATTAACGGCTTTGGCCCACACACCGCCTCGGTTAAAGTCTATAGTAGCCTGCCTGCCTATCATAGCAGCTTCTTTGTTTGTATATCCAAGTTTCATAGCCATATCAAAAGTACCTATTCTTGGTGCAAGCTCTATAACTGAATTAATCTTTTCCAATAATTTAAATGGAGATTTAATTACCTCAACCCCTGCTTTCAAAGGAGTTTTCTTAAATAACATCCCTTTGGTTCCAGCTTTTCCAATCCCTGTTTCAAATGCCTCTGCACCCGCATATCCGAAACCACCGCCTGATTTCACATAGTCATCAACAAGGCTTGGCTTCCCTAAAAATTCAAATTTAATCCCTTCCCATGTACCCTTGAGCCATTGTTTTTCAAAATTATAAAGAATATCTTTTGTTTTAAAAACAGGAGTTGAACAATAAGCCATAAAAGCATCTCTGAAAGCATTTCTTATCGCAAAAGGAAGCCTTAATGTAGTAGCAGCAGCCCTGAATATTGAGTTATACGCCTGAATAGCTCTCGGAGCTTGCCATGGGGTAAGTTGCTTCATACTATCTGCTATCTCTTTGGGAACCATGTATCGCTCTACATGCCCATCCTTGAATCTATTGATTACATCAAATTCTTTCTTATTCCATGTACCAGACATAACAGGAGTTTTGCCTTGATTCTTCATAATGGCAAATTCCTTTTTAGACATGGCTATGGGCTGCATAAGGTGTTTCATGTTAGGATCATCAACGAGTATACTTGCAACCTTATTCTTTGCAAAGGTAGCCTGCGCCTGTGTAAATTTCCTAATAGTAGCTTCAATAGGATCAGCAATAAGTTTCTCAGTTCCTTGTAATTTTTGGATAATCTTTTGATTAGCCACACTAAACCATTCTCTTGAAGCAAGTATGGGTATATCATCTAAATGTTCAGGCATATATTCTAAAACATCATAGGTTGCGTACCATTTGTTATTCTTTAAAATATCATCATACATAGCCTTGCTTGTGAATCCAGTATCAAGAGCTTCAGCAAGTATATGGTCGTGTGTCCACTGGTTCCATAATTCCATAGAATCTTTTAGTTCTTTAACATCCTTGCCTTTACCCTTCCAGTGGGTTTCTATTTCTTTAATAGCTTGTTTTGCATCATCTAAGGTAACTCCACCAGGGTTTTTATATCCTCCTTCAGCCCGTGATAAATCTCTATGTGCCTTAACATAACTTGAAAAACTAAACTCATCCTTCTTGACTGGCTTTAATGCCTTTTGAAGTTCTATAAATTTAAGCATAGACTCATCTTTAAAAGATGAGAAAGTTCTTGCAGCTTCATAAGCCTTTATGGAAGCACCCTTTAATTTTCCGAATCTGTCAAATATCTTTACATTAATAGATGATAGTATTCCAGGTACACTAAATGCCTTTTTCTCTTTTCCAATACCACTTACAACCTTTGCCCAAGCGGGATTTTTCTTCATAGTGTCTGTAAAGCGTTTTACATTTTTACCTTGCAATTTTAAACCACCAGCCATAAGCAAAGTTCCAGCAATGGCTTTTGTTGGACTATATTTAATATTGCCTTGCTCATCTTCTTCTACACCAAGGATTGCACCACCAGCAGCTTTTAAGGTGGGAGGTTTTGCCCAAGAAACTTTTCCCCCTACAGCAGATGGTATGCCAGTTGGAGGTTTTTCTTTACCTAACGCTTTGATTTTTATTGCCTCAATGCTTTCTTTAGTAGCCTTGACGCCCTTTCCTGGCAATTCTTTCCCTGGGCCAATTCGCTTACTTATCTCAGGCACTTCTCTTTCAATTTTCCCTATTGCCATTTCAGGAGGCCTTCTTGCTTCCTGTGCCTTTGCTAATTTATCAATCGTGGCCTTATAATCCTTGCGTTGCATTAAGGCTGTAAACAATCTGTTTTGAACTTCTATTTTTTCAGCCCCTTCTAATTTATTCAAACTATCAACTATACGCTTAGGCATATTACCCATAAATTCTTTTGGTATCTTTAATTGAGCTATTTGCCTGGCTGTGCCAGCAAGGATAACAGGGTCGGTAATTATATTTGCAAGAGTTTCAATAGTAGGAGCCGCCCATTTAAGGCCATCCGGTAATTCCTCTTCTATGGTTTTGCCTGTTACACTCTTATAATATTCACCATATAATGTACCCCAATCTCCTTCTTTGAACGTAGCCCTGTAAGCAGATTCAAAACCTGCCCCTGTAGCCACTAATGCCTTTTTCCATTCAGGCAACTTCTTCCATTGTTCAGGGTTTCTGTATTGTTCTGCCTGGCTACCCCACACGAAAGCCAGTGGTGAATTAAGGGCGCCTATCCCTATACCGGCTATTCGCTTAGTTCCTTTTAATACATCCTTACCCATGTCTTTGAGCCATGAAGATGATTTTTCCTGTGGGTTCATTAAGTCTTCATCAAAAATACCTGCATCATCAGCCAACCCAAGTTTATTCATTTTAGGTTGGGTGGGCTCATAAATACCAATATCATCTGTAAGGGTTACTTTTGGTGTCTCTTCTTCAAATATTCCTATATCATCTGTTAAATTGAGGGGCATTATTTACCTCTGTGATCTAAGCCAATCTTTCGCTTGTTGTTCAGTCATACCTTTGGTTTGTAAGTATTTCATAGCCTGGCTCGTAGTTTTAATTTCAGGAGGCAACTTAATTTTAACCGTTTCCTGTTGAACCTTATTCAACGCTTCTTCTCTGCTTAATCCTTTAGCTCTGTGTCCCAAATATTTATTGTAAGTATCGGCAGTCCATTTAACCGGATCTTCTGCATTCCAACTCATTTCATTAATGCTTTTTACAACTGCTTCCTCAGTCAACCCACCAGTAGGTTTTTCCCAGTCCCGCTTAAATTGGTTAGGCGTTAATTTAGGGTTTTTCTTCTTAGCAAGAGTATAAGCCCATTTAAAATCAGTCTGTTTCTCTTCTCCCACCTTTGCTTTTCCAATCCTTGTCTTTCGTACTATCTCACCTTTTTGATTATAAAATGGCCGAACTCTGTATCCTTCTTCATCTGTAAAAACATCTCCTTTTGTTAATTCTTGTGCTTTCTGTTGGGCAGTAATCTGAGTCTGCTCGTCTTTTATAGCCTGGTCGATCTGCTTAAATACAGTATCTCTATGCTTTGTCATTCTGCTCTGTTCGTCTTTATTCCTTTGATAAATTATCCTTTCTTGTTGGGCTATACTTTTAGCATAAGCAACTTTTATTCGTGGATGGATACGCTTGAGGTCTTCATCTTCGTCAATACCAAAAGACTTCCTTAGTTTCTTATCTTCAGTTATCATATCCTTGGCTGTCTCTGCTTCGATATTATAGTCATCAGGATTACCGAATTTCTCATAATACATCCCAATTAATTTCTGTCTATTTAGAGTAGGTTTCCCTTTTGCTTCTTCTGCTGCCTGCGCTTCTTCTTCTTGCCTCATTTGGACATCTCTTACCGCAGATTCACCCGTTGTTTTTAATTCCATAGCTTTAGGTAGGGCTTTCATACTTCCAGAATATCCGCCGGATGATGGAGATTCGATTGTCGCTCTCCCATTCCCCATAGAAATTTCAGGACTGGTAACAGGATTTTTCTTATAATCTCGCCAATAAGATTGATCGGGTGTGTACGTCCAGGGCTTGCCTGTATCAGGGTCTATTTGTCCTTTTAATCTAGGGATATTTGTGAAAGATCCTAAAAAATTTTGATTTGCCATTTCATTTTCTCCTTTATACTTTACCCCACATGCCTATTGGTAAAGGAATCCCTGATGGTCTACGCTCTCCAGGTAACTCACCCTCAAGGGTTCTTTGTGTTTGATGAGTATTCTGCCATTTACCACCTATCTTTTCCCAATCGCCAGCGCGATAATCCATTGGTTGGTTTCTTTTCATCCAGTTAAATTCTTCATCAGTGTAACCTCCAGTATAATTGGGTGAGCTTCCATACCCACTTGCTCCCCCTGTTCCTGACCCTCCCGTTCCCTGAGTAACTACTGTCGGTTCCTGCATCGTTGTTGTTGTTTGTCCATATTGAGACATATAATCCTGCATAAGAGAGTTATAATCAACAACCGCAGCTTCTTGTTCGAGTTGAGCAAGAAGGCTTGATCGGTTGGCCTCAGTTTCATATTGAACCATAGCTGACTGAGCTTCTATCTGATATTGAGCCACCATACTCTGGAAAGCAGATTGATATTGGATATTCTCAGCAGATATATCCGCTTGATATTTTGCCATAACACCTTGAACTTCAGCACCGTATTCGGCAAGCCGACCACTCAAATCTCCCTGATATTTCATACCTATTGCATCAGCTTCAGCCTCAAAGTTCATAGCTGCTTCCTGAAATTTATAACCATATTTTTGGCTATATTCTTGGACTGCTGCACTATGCGCCCCTGCCATGACAGAACTTAATCCACGACCATACCCAGTTATGGCTTCTCTGGAATTATGGCGGGAAATAGGGTCATTCCCCATCTTAGCGGTCATTTCTCTCAGTCCTTCCTTTAATCCTCTGACACCTGGCGCTGCGTTTTTCTGTGCCATGCTTGCTATTGCTTTTTCATCCCATGCAGGGGCTTTAAATGTAGGCATAGTCGGAGCTTTAGGGGCAGTATATTCTGGCATAGTCGGAGCTTTAGGGGCAGTATATTTAGGTAGTTCCGGCATAGTTGGCATGGCTAATTCTGGTAATTCAGAAAGTTTTGGTTTGTACTTAAACTCTGGTCGTGGCCCTGACGGAGAAATAGGAGTAGTGGTAGAAGTTTGAGTCCCAGGCATAGTAATTTGAGTTGAAACAGGTTCAAAGGTGTCCTCTTCTCTATTACCGTAACCCCATTTCCCGTTTGAAAAATTCCATGTTTTACCTATTTCCATGTTCCCCTCCTTGTTTTATCTATGGGCGCCACATTCCGGTTCGTCCTGTTCCGGTTCGTCCTGTCCCTGATCGCTGCGTTGTATAACCCCTAAAACATACATTATAAATACAAAATTCTCCCACAACATTAGGTGTTAATTCTATCTTATATATCTCGTTTGTGCCAACCCATTGAATTTTAGTCCATGCGTCACTTGCATAATCATTGATATCAATAATATTATTATCTTCCTTATCTATCACTTTTAATGCTGTTGTACTGGTACCGCTTGGGGGGATATATTTTACCTGCATTTCATAAGGGTAGAAATCATTAGTCCAATTTCCCACTGCATTAATTGCAAATTTATCTGTTTCAGAAAATTCTATGTTAGTAATTGTGAGATCTGTATAACCACTAATATGAAGATAAAGTGCATTAATATCCTCGCCTCCACTAAAGTCTAATTCTGCCTCCTCACCAGAAGCATAGGGACTGTTACTACATATAGTCTTCGTTGTACCTCCTATAAATAAAGCTGCGGTATCTGCTCCAGTAAAGGTCACTCTCACTTTTGTGGGTCTATAGCCTGTAGCCCAATTTCCAATAGCTGATAAAAAATAATTATAGCCAGACTGATTACCAATAGTCCACGAATCACCATTCCACAAACAACCCATTTTCTATCTCCTTTAATACAATATATAATCGCATTCCCAATCATCATCATCGAAGTGTTGTGTCCACACATCACTTTCTGAAAGGGTATCACATGAATATACTCCATTCCATCCATCCAAATTCCAATAGTCAGGTCCAAACATACACCATTCATCTGTCTGATCTTCTATGTCTTTTGTGCTCCCTGCCTCTGCTTCTCCTGAAACAGATTTTTTTCCACCTTTATATTCCATGTATTGAGGCTTGTTTTTATTCCCTGCCAGGTATGGTTTTTTAAATGTCCCGTATTGCATTCTATCGCCTGTAATGCTTATCGGTAAATTCCCTCATCATCTCGGGATAATTAGCTTCCATGTATGGTTTCCTTCCTGTATCCATAGTCCTAACCATAGTTACTTTTGCTGTTCTTGTTTTTTTGGCATCGTATTCTTGCCCTGAATAATATGTAGTTGAATGCTTATCCCATACATTATCTGTAGTATCTACAAACTTACAATCTTCCCAGTTCATAAATGCACAATCATCCCAACTCATTTTTCATGCTCTTTTCCAACCTTTATCTTAGGCTGTTCTTTCTTTTTCCAAAACCCACCTTCCCCAAAAGGCCTATCAATTATTTTCAATCTGCCTACCTCCTTAAATGGATACGGTGTTTCAAACCACCTTCTAATGACTTGGCTTTTCATATATTTCATACCCCACGTCTAAAAGATGTAACTCCTGGCTTGCCGTATCGTTTTGGAACTTCATGCTGATATGTGAGTCTTGTATCCCCATACCAATTTTATGTCTCCTAAGTGCATCTCCCGTTGTTTCTGCTGTCATCGACAAAGTAACTGCCGTTCCCGCCCTGGAATTACGATAAGGGGTTATCGTTACATCACCAGCGGTTTGTGATTTAACCCTTAAAAGCATTTTGCGAAGATCAAGGAAGGTTCCCCTATGGTCTAATTCCATTGTGGCATAAGCATCAATAGGAGTTGTTGTAGCCCCAATATCAACATCATTTGTTCCAGTGTTAAGCCGGTATACCCCACCATCATTAGTACCCCCACCGTACTGTACCATTGTGATATTTCCACTTGCTGCCTCTACTTCTGTCATACAAGCCATATCCTGTCCAAAACTATCAAAACTCCATGTCTTATCTATTAAATCAAACACGGGAAAAACATTAGGAACCGTTGCAGTAGCACCGCACACAAGACCGCCACGTAATACATTATCGCAACTATCGTGAAATAGAAAATGTTCTTTCTCATAACCTCTCCTAATACAAGTACCAGTTTCCTTGGGGTCGAAGTAGTTTCGTATATCATCGGTGACAATCGAGACATCCATCCCATCAGTTACGCCGAGTCCATGCCGACACCAAAAGAATGCAAGAGTTTTGAGTTTTTCTTCCGTAGCCGTAGAGGTTAATACGCCACCCACTACAACCGCGCTTTTAGCATTAAATGTTCCTGCTTTTGCTGAAACTACTATTTTTCCGTAATTATCAACAGAGTTTCCTTCAAAAAGGGTTATGCAGCCTCCCTCCATGCCTCTCTCCTCTTGAAATACTAAAAGCTCGTTATAGAATGACAATATACAAACAACAGGATTTGTTCTGCCATCACCTGCTTCAAATATGGCATAATCGTTTCCATTAATCATCAAAGGATTATAACTTGCAGACACATAGGCATATTGAGGATAACGATCAAAGGTATACATACCCCTTCCTTTCCAGGCACATGAACACTTACCTACCTGTCCTGCTTCTGTAATATCAAAGAAAGGCATGGTTTCAATGGATATTTGGACATCACTGCTTAATGTAGCCGTAGATATATAGATGTAATACCAATAAGCAAGATACCGTGACTTTTGGAACTGGACAGGCTTGGCCGCTGTTGTTGGTCTTCCAAACGTAATCCACCCAGAATTAGTGAAACCGCTTGTACCGTCTACAATGGTCCCTACCGATGTCCAGGCTGTACCAGTCCATGTTTTAATGCCAGCTATAACTGCGGTGTCATTCTCATTTGGCGTGTCTCCCACACCAATATAAAGTGCAACAATGGGATCAACAGTGCAAAAATAGATCCTATCCTCTGAATCATCAGCAGAATGAACCATAGTATCAATTTCTACTGACTCACCAGAAAAGATACTGTATTTCTCTTCCTCTGGTATCTCCTGAGTTTTGCCAGGTGTATAATTAACAGCACGTCCTACACCACCGCTTGTGCTGCCCCTTCCACTTGGCAATGATTGGCTAGTTTGTTTATAAGCACTAGCGCTCTTATCATAAAATCTCGCCTCAATAGCGTATGATGGTATTCCATCCCATAGGTTTACAACATCCTGAAAAGCACTCCCGTAGGTAAGGTCTGTTACCTCCACTTCACTATCTAATTGTGCCGATGTTTCCCATCTATACCAAAACCCTGAAACACCGAACATATAAAAAGGGATTTCATATGAGGGATGTGTCCAGGTCATCGAACCTGTATATCCTAATGTTGCAACTTGTGGATGAGCTGCCCCTTGATCTGCCGTGTATGTTCCATTGGTTAATGTTTCATTAAGCGTAAAGGCTCCGGTTCTGGTGCTTATTTGATATGTTTTTGATGTAGTCTTAGCTACTATGATACATGTTTTGCCACTTGAATTTCCTTCGATTGTATCCCCCACAGCCCAATCTGTACCCGGTGCAACGTCTAATGTCAGCAATTCAGTCCCATCGTTTTCCGTGGTATCGGCCCAGGTATTATCCGATTTCCGATAACTTAGAGTACCTACCGCAGCTGTACCATTCGACTTTCCCATCGTCCAAGTAAGTTGGTTGGCAGGGATAGGAGTACAAATAAACACACATTCATAATTTGCATAGGTGTTAAGAGAATCAAGGATAGCTTGAGTGGTAGTTAATCCATCTGTTACTTCCTTACTGTAATCGATATAATCTTCATCTGGAATATCTGGAGGAGCAGTATCAGCACTATCATATTTGACGAATTTCGTTATATAGTTTGCTGTACCTGCATAGATTTGATGCTGATCTATACCATTAGAATAAAGCATAAGGTCTTTGATATTAGACCATGAAGCAGGAATCATACCAGAAGATGTACCATCATGTACCTCAGCACCAAAAACCCCTGTTGTTACCGTAGGCGGTGCATCCGTAGCTTCCAATACATCCCCATCGGATAACTGTGCAAAAAAATGTCTTTCCGTTCTTTGTCCCTTAGAGAACTGGTAGAGCGACATAACTTTATTTGTACTATCTGCCGTAGTATGTTTTGTCGCTATACCCTTTCTTTGATACATTCCAGGGTGAGCTTGACGTAGATTCTGAATCATAGAATATCCGCCCATAGGAACAAGGGCTGTTTCTTGAGCAGTCAGAGACCCTCCCTCGAAGGGAACTGAATTTATAGATACTATTTGTTTTTTCCCTGTAGGCATTATCTTCTCTTTTTATAATTAATACTAAACCCTCTTTTCTTTATCATTGGTCTCAAGTTGACATTATCCCGCCTAATTTTCAGATCCCAATTTGCAAGGAATTCTCGTGCGAATTCAGGGTCATTATCACGATATTTATACTTTCCGGCTGCATAATCCAAAATTGCTTCCATGGCTTGCTGGCCAAATCTGTATATCCCATAATCACTAAACACAGGATCAGGTCTTTCTATATACCAAACCCTAACCGTATCGGTAGCATCATCAGGGGGAGGATAAAGGATTAACTCTAACCTGCCCTGTGGTTGGATTACATAGGTGTCAGCAGTAGTCCAATCATTATCTCCACCAAATAAGGCACACACTAAAGCAGTTGCACTTGTAACGGACAAGACTATACCATCACTATCATCTGTAGTGTTGTGGATAGTATCGCCAGGGCTTACATAGTCGGTAGTAGTAAATAAGGCTTCGGTATCAGTAAGAATGCATTCGCCTCCTGCATCGGCAGTAGTTGATGTGGCTGTACCCGTTATCTGGGAATATAAGGATTGTTTATCTTTGATAGAAAAATGAGAAGGGATATCTACTGCATCAGAGGCAGTAATTTTGTTGGCATAGATTACATCCTCATAATCCTTCCAGGTAAGAAAGTTGTCAGAAGAATATAAAATATAGACCTCAGTGTCGGCCATTATGTCATCAGTAAGGGTCAATTCTCCAGTATCCACATAAGCTGAAACTGTGGTATAAGTATCATCTATGGTATTCCAAACAGTATTACCTACATTGGAAGCTGCAAACCCACCGTCAGCATCATGTAGCTTATTGGCTTCCGTAGCATCAGCAGTACCGGTTAAGATAGTCGCTCGATATCTGATATAATAACGGTTGGACTTATCCCGTAGATAGAGCTTCATAAACTTAGCATCGAAAGTATAGTTCGTTTGATCTGCTACAGTAGTGATATCTTGATATGCTGTAAGGTCATTCGTCCTCGCCACATATCTCTTCGCACCTTCCCATAAAAACTGGTATGAGGTTCTATCATCTACCCAGGCAGCATCCTGATTTTCCCCAAGTCTTTCACTGAGCTGGTACAGGGCCTCTTTTCCATCCAATTCAAACACCTCCCTTCATGCGATTATTTTTATCTCTTAAACTGGTTTAGATTTTTTAAAAAGGTTGCCAGTCCAAGTGATAATCCTTTTGATTATGCCTATTTTTTCAGATTCAATTCGTTTAAGGCTTAAAAGAGCCAAAAGTTCATCCATTTTTTCTTTTGTATCATAAGAAACTCCATCATAAACTCTCCACCAGAGTTTCTTTTGTTCTTCAAGAAAATTATACTCACTCGCTGAACAATTCCAATTACACCAGAAATGAGTTGCTGGTTCCTCACCAGTTTCGGATAGGCCTAATCCACCGAATGTATTATCTCCACCTAGTATACTTATCTGCTTGGCAATTTGTGTAGCTGCACCATGTTGATTAGCATCTATAATTATAATTGCTCTACGCCTTGGTCGTTCCTCTGCCCAATCAATGAAAGTGTTGACATGATGATTACGAACATCTTCTATTTTATCTCCAGGTTTTTCTCGGTGATCTTTGCCCAAGAGACCCTGTAATTCCTTTGGCGCAAACATAAATCGCTTTATCCAAATCCATTTTTCAAAGTCTACTCTGCATTCTTCTTCAGAATCAGACATCAGTTTTTTCATACTAGGATTCTTAATATATGAGACATCTCGAATCTCTTTTCCCTTGATATGTCTCAGACCATCGGCCTCAGTAGCAAAACGCATTATGTCTCCTTATGGTGTACCCCATTTAGATTTAAGGCCAGCTTCATTATCGGTAACAGTTTCAGTTCCATCATAAGCGATAAATTCAAAGTAATCTACCTGAGCCCATCCGAAATTTCCGCCATACCCACTTCCCAATGTAAGCCCTATTGGGTTCTCTGCTCCAGGATTAATATTATTTGATTGAACCCCGTTTTGCCTAAACCAAGAGGATGCTCCATTAAACAAAATAACATTCAGGTCGGGGCTTCCAGTTTGAAACATATATGGATCAACTAATGTTGGCGATCCTGCATCTAACCTGGAGTGCATTTGTCCAGCCTGACAGTATAAGGCTTGTTCATTGTCACCATATATACCATCAAAAATAATATCTGTTCCCCCTTGTGTAAAATCATGCACACTAAAGAATGTATTGGGCTGAGAAAGAGTGCTGCCATATGCCACAGCCATAGTATCGCTGGTACCATCAAACCTGACACAAGGTAGACTATTTTGTATATCGGTTTTATATGTCGGTTTCTTAGCTGCCGTTTCCTGCACTAAATCATAACTATTTGCCTGGTCCGGCCAAGTTGCAACAGGATCATCATCTTCAAGCCCTGTTATCGTATCAGCAGACCAATGACCAACAGGAGAACCAGAGGGAGTGAAGCCACCAGTGGAAGCCCAAGACATAGAACCGTATGAACCTCGTTTTCTCCCATGAGAAGGGAATGCTTCATGTATAGCTGTAATCGGCATTATAATCTCCGTTGGCTTCAGGTTAGACTTCAGCCAGATAACAGGCTATTACTTCATCTAAACTGGTATCTACATCAATCCATATATCCCTCAAGGAAATAAGTCCTTTCCCTGATTTAGGATCTACAGCATTAAAGGTAACAGATTCCCGTGCATTAAGCTCTACACCATTAAACAAAGTTTTATCAACCTGACTATCTCCCACAAATGCGCCATTGGTATTATCATCAGCCGCCTGGATAATTACAGATGGAGTCAATATATCTAAGTCAGTAAGCCTCTCTGCTGTACCCGCAGTTGTAACAGTTTTTTTAATTATCATTGGTTTATATGCCATTAAACGTCCTCCAAGTAAGTAGCTGTTACGCCCTCACCATCAGTATCTGTATCAATCCATATATCTCGCAAAGAGATCAGACCTTTTCCAGATTTCGGGTCAACTGCACTAAAAGTAACTGATTCTCTTAAGTTGAGTTCTATGCCATTAAATAAAACATAATTAACCTGACTATCACCTACAAACACACCTGCGTCTGCTGTATTATCATCATTGGCTTGAATAATAACCGATGGGGTTAGGATGTTAAATTTTGTGAGACGTTCTGCTGTGCCCTTAGTGGTTATAAGTTTCTTAATAACCATTGGCTTGTATGCCATGATCTATCTCCTCTCGTTATTTTCTGACATAATGACACGTTATGCCTACAGCCACAGAAGCCTGCGTATCTGCTCCTGATAAAACTGCCTGTAACCCTATATTTTCCGTATCACTAATCTTTGCGCCAAGTTCACCCCAGTCCACCTCGGATTTCCCTACTTCATCCGTATTGATAGCCCATACTTCATCACCATCATTGGTCTGAATTGTCAGTATGCCAAACCCACCGATAGCAGGCTTGTAGACAGAAAACTGAATCTTCTCGACATAAAGATATAGTGTAGCATGTCTTGTCACCACCGGAACGATCTGAAGCATTGCCTCATCGTGAGAGACAATTCCAAATGCGTTTGCTTGTGGGAAATCTGCCTTTGATCTCAGGCCTGTCATCTTATACCTCCTTGTTGTTAAGGGAGGCGGTTAAGCCCCCCTGTTTTGTTTAACTATCTGCGGCAGGTACTAAGTAACCCTGTTTAGCAATTACGCCAGTGTATAGATTTTCAAAGTGCATAAAATCATTGTCATCATCATCAAACAATGGTGTATCGTTATCCAATGAACCACAGTAGTTTCGTGCCATAACACCCGTTGAGGTGGTACTGGAACTTGTAGCAAAAAGACCAGCCGACTGGGTGGTATTAGCGCCTGTTACGATACAAATGTTATCAGTAATGATAGACTTGAGACATACAAAGCTGCCCATAATAAGAAAATGAGCCGCATCCGTAATAGATGCCGACTGTGTGATATTGCCCTGAATCCTCAGACCAGTTATATTACCAAGGATTGAAACAAAGGCCAAATTTCCCACATCAACACTCATGTATTCATTACCGACTACTACCAAATCATCAGCAGCGTTGGCAGTATCATCAGTCCCTATACAGGATACAAAGTCCATGTCGGTAGCTGTGTCCCTGAACTGGCAGTATTCAATCTGAAACCCTACAGCATCAACATCAATCGCCATTGTAATATCTGCATAGTTAGCTGAGAAAATCAGATTTCTAAACTTGGTATTAGCTCCTGTGACATTAATGATTGTAGTCGCACCCGTGTCATAGGTAATTGTTGGTCGTGAAAGACCATCACCAAGGCCCTGAATGGTAATATCAGCTATATCAGCAGTAATTGCACCGGCACTGGAAATTGTCTCAGCATGACCAGGCATACCAAGAATGACATCACTCTTGCCGGCAGTGCACTGTCCGATTGCATAATCGAAATCTGCAAACGGATGGTCAGAGTCCTTGCCATCATAGGCATTACTGCCGTTATGGTGAACGAAAAAATATGTTCCTGTCGTAAGAGGGATTGTTGCGCCACCTCCTAATACCGGAACGCCCATTGAAGTTATTCCTTTCGGAAACGGTGTAAAGCTCATAATATTCCTCCTTGGGACACCTCCCCTCATCTCATGGAGCTGCCCGGATGGTTTTCACATCCGATTACCCTTTTGTATTCAGCGAAAGCCCTCTTCAAGCTTTCCTAAAGGTATAGTCCTGCTTATCTTTCCTCATCAGGGAAGACTACATCCACCTTCCCAGTATTTCTATCCCGCCTGAGATATTCAGTATTAATCGGAACATCACCAAGAACCTTGCCCATAATCTTAAACATTTTGGAAGCGTCATTTCTGCTGGCCTTGCCCTTTGTCAGCTTTACATTACAAGCTGCGGCAAGTCTGGGGTCAACAGTAATACTCGGATTAACCATTCTTTTAGCTTCCTCATGGCCAGAGGCAAGACCCTTCATCATCTCAGTCCTGGGAAACATCGCATCACGGATTTCTCCACCGAGCCTTTTATATTCATTATAAATCTTATCCTTATCCGCACCTTTTAATTTTGGCTTGGAAGTCTCGATTAAGTGGAGTTTCTTCTCTAATCCTTCAACCTCTTTTTTTGTAGATTCAACATCTTCCCAATTAATATTCTTGCGCTCTAATGCCCGCTTTTTCCATCCGATTTCATCACGAAGATCCTCTATATTGCTCTCAAAGTAATAAGCGGGAAATTCTGATTTAATCTGGCCTTTTTCGTTACGATCAATTTCACCGAAGAAGACAATCCCCTTTTCTTCAGCATTGCTATCATTGGTTATTTGTTTTGGTCTTGCCATAATGCTCCTATTGTTTAAAAGTTAATGTTAATCTTTTGAGATTTTACCAGTAAAGATATATCCAGTGCCTCCACAATTAGGGCAAGGATAACCATCACCTTTCCCCTTAACTCCATCACCACCACAATGATGACAAATTCTATATGTATTTTTATCCGCTTCTATCTTGGCTTCAATTTCCAGAAGTTTGTCCATAATATCTTTGTTTGTTGTTGGCATGTTTAACTCCTTGGTGCGGGAGAGTTGCCCCTCCCGCCAAAGGTTTATTTGTTAAGATGCAAATCCAGTTTCACCAGCAGGCGCACCACTACCGACTCCACCAACGCCGACAATGTTGCCCTGTGTCAACTGAGGTTCAAACCCTTTAATCCCATCCGAATCAGAAGAAATACGGTTATCAATAACCCATATCTTCGCCAGTTCACTTGTGTTAGTGTCATCAAGAAAGTAGATACCTTCCTCATCCGTTTCACCATGGTTCGCAGCATCACCCGATATCACATTTCTACGAATGACAGAGCCATAGTTGCCAGCATAATTTGCTATTAATCTAATACCCTGATGTTCAGCACAGATTATATTGTCCTCAATTATACTGTTCCACATTGTCCTAGAGTTTGCATTAGTCGCATCGCCACTACCACTACCCATGACAAAACCATAGTCAAATACCTGATTACCACCATTGGCAAGTATCTGATTTTTTCTGAACTTGCTTCTATGGAATGTAGAAGTAGTTGCTGCTGTGGCGTATGGACCAAACATAACACCAACCGAATTGGCTACATTAACCTTGCATCCAATCAAGTTGTTCTCAATTACAGAGTCCTGGACTGTTGTAAATCTTAATGCAGCATAATCAGTGTTGCTTGAAGATGGGCTATCAAACATAAGCCCTGAAATAGTCGCATCATGCAAGTTGCCAGAATATGCGTGACTAGCTGTGGGTGATACCCTAACTGAAAATGCACGATACCCTATCAGCTTACAAGCCGTTAAATTTCCAGTAATACTTTCTGCATATGTTCCAGGGGCTACATAAATTGTGTCTCCGAACCCCTGTGTGTTAGCAATCTGTGCCGTAACGGCACCCTGGATTGTCTTTTTAGGTTTATTGGGTGTCAATCCAGTGTTTCCATCAGCAGCCCCAATACCAGTAGCTCCATTAACGAAATAGACATCGCCGAACGAGGGTTCCGAATCGCTCATGTAAATCGGCATACCCTTATATTTAAAAGTCCCGTAATTACTCATTTTGTCTCTCCTTTAGCCCATAAAGGACTATATAGAGGGGGAGCCATCACCCCCCCAATTAAAGAGGTTTAAGCTATAATGGTAGCTGTTTGTTTAGGTAACAGCATGACCATATG